>Ga0222713_10000725_pt1 | contig 37238 bp, 47 predicted proteins | sample C33_649DmetaG_FD_165061 | JGI IMG/M metagenome (GOLD analysis project Ga0222713, IMG submission 165061) | Estuarine water microbial communities from San Francisco Bay, California, United States - C33_649D | ecosystem: Environmental > Aquatic > Marine > Unclassified | place: USA: California... | reverse complement strand
TTTCTGAAGAGCAAGTCAAATCCATTCATGGACCTATCGGAATTAATTTAGGAGGAAGATCTGCATCTGAGATTGCCTTATCTATTATCGCTCAGTTAGTTTCCAAAGTTTATAATATTAAATGATAGCAGCAATTTTATTGGCGGCTGGGTTATCTACACGTACTAAACAATGTAATAAATTATTATTAACCTACCGAGGAAAAAAAATAATTAAGCATGCAGTAGATAATATTCTTAAAAGTAAAATTGATTATTTAATTGTGATTACAGGTAGAAATAAAAAAGAAATCACAAACAATATACCTAATAAAAAAAATATAAAAATTATTTTTAATAAACATTACAAAACTGGAATGTCCTCATCTATTAAATTAGGTATAAACAATCTTCCCTCAAGCACCACCTCTTTTTTTATAACTTTGGCTGATATGCCTAATATACAGCACACTCATTATAATAAACTGATCCTCGCTTCTAAAAAAAATAACACCATACCTATCGTACCTTTTTATAAATCCCAACAACACAATCCAGTCTTATTTCCAGCAACATTTATAAATAAACTCAATAAACTAAAAGGTGATAAAGGAGCTAAATATTTATTAAATAAAACAACCATAAAAAAAATAACATTTACTAACAGAGCTCTGGTAAAAGACTTTGACACACTAGAGGATTTTGTTAACTAGAAATAATTAAGCATGAAGAAAATATTACTTTTAGGATCTGGAGAATTAGGAAAAGAATTTACTATTAGCGCAAAACGACTTGGTTGCACGGTAATTGCTTGTGATCGGTATGCTAATGCTCCTGCTATGCAAGTGGCTGATGATAGTAGGGTATTTGATATGTTAGATGCAAAAAAATTATCAGAAATCATAGACTCTATTAAGCCTGATTTAATTGTTCCAGAAGTGGAAGCTATTCGAACAGAAGTTTTATTAGAAAAGGAAAAAGAAGGTTACAACATAGTTCCTACTGCTAGAGCTACTAATCTTACTATGAATAGAGATAGAATAAGAGACAGGGCTGTGGAGCTTGGTTTGAGGACAGCGAAGTTTGCTTATGCAGAAACACAAGAAGAATTAATAGAAGAAGCTAAGAAAATTTCTTACCCAGTGGTAGTAAAGCCTGTGATGAGTTCTAGTGGCAAAGGCCAAAGTGTTGCTAAAAATGAAAATGAAATTATTCAAAGTTGGAACTATGCCATTCAAGGAATGCGCGGTGATCGGAACAGAGTCATTGTGGAGGAGTTCATTGATTTTGATTATGAAATTACTTTATTAACCATTAAGCAAAAAAATGGAGCAACTCTTTTTTGTAAAAGTATCGGTCATGTGCAGCAAAGAGGAGATTATCAATGGAGCTGGCAACCTGGAGAGGCAGAAGCAGATGCTGATGCTCAAAAAATGGCTAAAATAATTACTGATGATCTAGGCGGAGCAGGTATTTTTGGTGTGGAGTTTTTTATTACCAAACAAAAAGAAGTTATTTTTAGTGAATTAAGTCCCAGACCCCATGATACAGGAATGGTCACCATGTATACACAAAACTTGAGTGAATTTGATCTTCATGCCAGAGCAATTTTAGGTCTACCTATCCCTGAAATTAAATTATTAAGACCAGGCGCTAGTCATGTGGTGTTAGCCAATAAAGAAAGTACTACTTTTACAATTAATGGAGTAGAGGATGCACTAGCAATTCCTGATGTAGAGGTGAGAGTTTTTGGAAAACCTAGTACTCGAGTTAACCGAAGAATGGCCGTTGTCTTAGCACCTACGGTAGAGATAGCTAAAAAGGCAGCAAGTAAAATATCTATTAATTAACTTTTAGTAAAAATTAATTCTAGTTAGTTTATTTTTTAATAATATAATCATTACATGCGTTTTGTAACTTTTGAAAAAAATAAAAAAATAAATGTTGGTATTGTAATAAATAAAGAAACAATCATTGATTTATCTTTCTATTCGCCCCACATTCCTAATGATTTAAATGAAATTATTGAGTCTAATTCTTTAGAACAAATAAAAAAAATTACTAATAATCCAAAAGCAGAATCTATTATAAATTTTAAGGATGTAAAAATTTTAGCTCCGATACCAGTACCTAGAAGAGATATAATTTGTATTGGCTTGAATTATCATGATCATGCCAAAGAATATCAAAGTTCTGGATATAATACTAACCAAACCCAAAATCCAGTTCCTGAACATCCAATTGTTTTTACCAAAGCAACCACAGCAGTAATCGGACCTGGTGAATTGATACCTGCACAACATGATCCGACCAACACAGTTGATTATGAAGGAGAGTTAGGATTAGTTATAGGAAAAAAATCAAAAAATATTAAAAAATCTGAGGCTCTTGAAATAATTTTTGGGTATACGATTATTAATGATGTTACTTCTAGAGATTTGCAGAATATTCATAAGCAGTGGTTTTTAGGAAAAAGCCTTGATGGATTTTGTCCTATGGGACCATCGATTGTGACCGCTGATGAAATTGATGATGTAACTAAATTAAAATTAGTCACAAAAGTTAATGGTGAAATTAGACAAGACTCTTCAGTTTCTAGTCTTATTTTTGATATCCCCACTTTAATCGAAACAATTTCTTCAATCATGACCTTGATACCTGGTGATATTATTGCCACCGGAACCCCAGTAGGCGTAGGCATAGGTTTTAATCCTCCTAAGTTTATTCATTCAGGTGATGAAGTAAGTATTACTATTTCAAACATTGGGGAATTAACTAATAAAGTTAGTTAACTTTTTAAAAATTAATAATTTTTTTAATAAGATTGGTTAAGTGTTCAGGGTTGTTAAGTTGTATTGTATTGATACCACAGGCTTCAGCACTTTTGGTATTTTCAATTTTGTCATCAATAAATAAAGAATGTTCAGGAATAAGATTAAATTGTTTAATTGCAAGTTTATAAATATTGATATCAGGCTTGGCCATTCCCACATTTCCAGAAATAATTCGATCATCAAATTGATCAATATAATTATTGTTGCGTCGATATTTTTCAAATTGATCTCCTGGAAAATTACTTAAAATATAAATAGGATAACCTAATTTTTGTATCGAAAAGGCTAATTGAATATTGGCTTCATAATTTCCTTCGATCATTTCTAAAAATCTTTCATAAAAAGCTTCAATCGCCTCTTTGTATTGTGGATGTTTTTGTATCAAAGGAGTTGCTGCTTGACTGGTGTCATACACCAAATCTTGCTGGATGTGCCAATCCCAGGTGCATATATTATGTAAAAAAAAATCAACCTCTTCTTCGGTTGTGAAAATTTTTCTGAATAAATTTTTAGGATTGAATTTGACTAAAACATTGCCAAGATCAAAAATAACTTTTTTAATAGCCATTTGATTAGGCTAAATCGATTGCATTTTTCTTTAAAGTATCAAGATCAACCAAATCTAAGGTTTTGATGTTAGTGCTTCGAATATATACTTTGCAAGGAAAACCGGCTTTCACAGCTCTGGCATACCAACTTGCACACACACACCAGCAATCTCCATCTTTGAGACCTTCAAAATTATATTCTGGCCTAGGAGTTATCAAATCATTTCCGTTTTGTTTGAGCCAATTTAAAAAATTATTATTTACCTTAGCACACACGGTATGAGTACCATTATCATTATCATCGGTATTACAGCATCCATCACGGTACCATCCGGTTAAAGGATCGGTAGAGCAAAGCTCCAAATCTTCACCAAGTATATTCTTTTGTTTTGCTTCTTTATTCATGAAAAACGTTTGCAATAGATTTATCAATTTCTGCATTAAAAGAAAAAGACCTTCTCTCGCCATCAACGGTAAAAGGGTAGGCAGTATGCATTAGATAATTAGGAAACAAGAGGAGATCCCCAACTCTAGGGATATGATTAAAAATACTTTGATTGAGAAACATTCTACTTCCATAAATAAAATCGATCGATCCATTGGTTTTGTATTTTTTTCTACTAGTGTTGAAATTTTTAGGAAGTTGTAAATAGCCAACACCCGAAATGTCGCCATCGTGAAAATGAACCGGATTATAATCATGAGCAAATTGTCTAACGACCCAAATATTTTTTATTTTTATGGTTTTGGTATTTTTGCCCGTAACTTGTTTTACAAAATTTTTTATTTGTGTATGGAAAAATGGTTTGAGGTACTTACTGATAAATGTTTTTGGCAACTCGATTTCTTGCTGCACTTCTCCAGCAAGTTTGTTGGAATAATTATATTTTTTTAATAGCGTTTTACTAGCTACGATCGTATCTACTTCTTGGTTAATTTTAGTAACGATAGATTTTGGCAAAGTTAATTTTGCCATTTTAGGTCCAAAAGGACTTAAGGTTTTTAAGGTCATAACTTAGTTGGATTAGGTTGCCCCTTGTACACTACTTCTGGATCAAATTTTTTTTCAGTTTCTTCAAATACCATTTCTATAGGATCTTTTTGTTCGTTAAGAGGAATAGATCGGTAAAAACATGAGTTATAACCTACGTGACAGCTGGCACCATCTCCTATATCTACCCCAATCCAAACTGCATCCTGATCGTCATCTATTCGAATAAATTTTATTTTTTGTACAAAGCCACTTGTTTTGCCTTTGTGCCAAATACTTTTTCTTGATCTACTCCAGTAGTGAGCTTCTTTCGTTTGAATAGTTTTTTTAAAAGCTTCTTCATTCATAAAACCATGCATGAGAATTTCTTTAGTTTTGAAATCGGTAGTTATGACGGGAATTAGTCCATTTTCATCAAATTTAGGTGATAAAAATTTTCCTTCTTCTACTTCAAATACGGATGTTCTATCTTTAAACATAATAGGGACAATATAACTGTTTTACAAAATACATATATATTATAAATTGCATTTTCTAAAACATGAAAAACGTTACAGATATTAAACATAAAATATTAGAAAAAATTTCTAAAGAAGAAGCTGAAAAAGCTATTAAAACTATTTTAAAATTTGTAGGTGAGGATCCTAATCGCGAAGGTTTATTAGAAACACCAAAAAGAGTGGTGAAAGCATTTCAAGAGTATTTTAGCGGTTATTTAGTTAATCCAGATGAATATTTAGAAAAAACTTTTGGAGATGTGGAAGGTTATGATGATATGGTCATACAAAAAAATATATCTATTCATAGTCACTGCGAACATCATATGGCACCTATTATCGGAATGGCGCATGTCGCTTATGTACCATCAGAAAAAGTGGTTGGCTTAAGTAAGTTAGCTAGAGTGGTAGAGGCATATTCAAGACGATTACAGACACAAGAGCGATTAACTATGCAAATTGCTAATTCCATTTATAAAGGATTAAAGTCTCACGGATCTGCTGTCAGTATTGAAGCTGAACATCAGTGCATGACTACTCGAGGTGTGAGAAAAGATAAAGCGATTACCGTTACTAATTATTTTACTGGAGTATTTAGAGATAGTTTAAATCTACAACAACGTTTTTTGACTTATATTAAAGATTAAAGATTGTACGTATGATCAAGGTTCCAGAAAAATTCGATCATTTAAAAAAAGTATACGTAGATACTACGCATGTGGTAACTGAATTAGATCATCCTCGAGTATATTACACCATCAAACCAGAAGTGGGGTATGTGATTTGTGGATACAGCAATATTTGTTTTGTCTTAAAAGAAGATGCAGATTTAGATACAGAGAAAGTTTATGTATTTAATGAAAGAGAAAATCAAAAGTTATCAAAAGGTGCCGCGTGAGCAAATTTAAAGCAATTGTTATTCATCAAGAAGGTGAAACATTTACTAGACAGGTACAAGAAATTGATCATTCTTTTTTAAAAGAAGGGGATGTAACGGTCAAAGTGGAATATTCCAGTCTTAATTATAAAGATGGAATGATTTTAAAAAATGGTGGAAAATTAGTTAAAGATTATCCGCATATCCCAGGTATAGATTTTTCAGGAACAGTCACAGAAAGTTCGGACGCTAATTTTAAAGCAGGTGATAAGGTAATTCTAACCGGCTGGAGAGTAGGTGAAATTTATTATGGAGGTTATGCTCAGTACGCAAAAGTAAAAGGAAAATTTTTAGTCAAAACACCTGAGGGCGTTTCTAATAAAGATGCAATGGCGTTAGGTACAGCAGGATTTACAGCTTTACTGTGCGCATTTGCTATACAAGCAAGAGAAACTATTTTATTAGGAGAGCCAATCAAGGATGTCCTGGTGACAGGAGCAACTGGTGGAGTAGGTAGTGTTGCAGTGATGGCGCTTGCAAAAATGGGATATCAGGTAACTGCCGTGACTGGAAAAAAAGATAAAGTTGATTTTTTAAAAAATCTTGGTGCACAACACATTTTAGATCGCTCGGAAATTGATGTAGATTCAAAACCATTAGAGGCAGCGCTATGGGATGGAGTAGTCGATACCACGGGTGGAAAAATTTTGGCCAGAGCTTTGGCTCAAACCAGGCCGAATGGAATTGTTGCTGCATGCGGCTTAGCGAGTAATTATAAATTAGATACTACAGTTATGCCTTTTATTATTAGAGGAGTAAAATTGTGGGGTATTGATTCAGTGATGTGCTCAGCTAAAAGAAGACAGTTTGTATGGTCGCAAGTAAAAAATTTGATTGATTTTAATCAATTAAATAAAGTGACTGATATCTGGTCTTTAGAAGATCTAGTTCAATCTTCCTCCAAAATTTTAAAAGGTGAAATTTCAGGAAGAGTGATTGTAGATGTGAATAAATAATTATGGACTGGGATAAATTAAAAATTTTTCATGCAGTTACCCAAGCTGGAAGTTTTACTAAAGCAGCAGAAGTATTAAATTTGAGTCAATCGGCTATCAGCAGACAAATACAATCATTGGAATACGAATTAAAATGTTCTTTATATGAGCGACATGCTCGTGGACTTTCGTTGACTGACAATGGTGAGATTTTATACAAAACAGCCAACGAAGTAATTTCTAAAATCAAAGATGTTGAATCAAGTCTGGTCGATAAAAAAGATAAACCATCGGGAAAAATTATAGTCACAACTGTGGTGGGATTTGGAGGAATTTGGCTTACTCCTCGTATTCAGGAATTCATGGAAAAAAATCCAGATATAGAGGTTGAGCTGATTGTTACCGATCAAGAGTTAGATCTAAGCACTAGAGAAGCGGATATTGCAATTTGGATGAGACAACCTAAGCAATTAAATTATATTCAAAAAAAAATTATTGATATTAATTATCACATTTATGGATCTTCAAAATATTTAGAAAAATATGGAGTGCCAAGAACAATAAAAGATTTAGATAGTCATAAATTAATCACCTACGGACGAGGAACTCCTTCTCCTCTTTCTCAAAAAGAATGGATTTTAAAAGTGGGAACTAAAGCTAAGAGAAAATCGGTTATGAAAGTGAATAATATTTATTCGTTACTACTTGCTGTGGATAGCGGTGTAGGTTTAGCAGCTTTACCTGATTATATGGTAATTGGAAAACCTGGGTTAGTGAAAGTACTGGGAGAAGTGAATGGTCCTAAATATGAAGCACATTTTGTGTACCCACAGTCGTTAAAAAATGTTGCTAGAGTTCAAGCTTTTAGAGATTTTATTTTTAACAAAGTCAATGAGTGGCAGTTTTAATGTTAATTAAAATATTTGCTTAGCTAAAAAAAATCGTTTAGTATTCTTTATTATAATGAAACTGATTACAGCAATTATTAAACCCACCAAAGTAGAGAGTGTTAAAAATGCTCTTTCTAAAATAGGGATAGCCGGAATTACTTTGACGGATGTTAAAGGTTTTGGTCGTCAAAAAGGACACACAGAAGTGTACCGTGGAACTGAAATAGAAGTTTCTTTTTTACCTAAAGCAAAGTTGGAAATTGCAGTAACCGATGAAAACCTTGAGGATGTATTAAAAGCCATTCAAACAGCGGCCAAAACAGACAAAATTGGCGATGGAAAAATATTTGTTACTGATTTAGACAAAGTCATTAGAATTAGAACAGGGGAAAGCGGCCCTTCTGCTATTTAATAAAAAAAACTTTCAAAAAAATTAAAAATTGCAGTAGAGTTCTCTAAGGGGGTGTTTTGATTTCTTATTTATCGGGACTATTAGTTGGTTTTTTTGTTGCTTTACCAGTAGGAGCGGTTGCTATGATTTGTATTACCAGATCTCTGCAATATGGAAAAACATCAGGTTATTTTTCAGGTTTTGGAGCTGCAGCAGCAGACATGGTTTATGGTTTTATCGCCATATACAGCCTTACTGCTATTTCAGGACAATTATTAGTCAACCAACCGGTACTGAGGTTAGCGGGAGGTCTTTGCATTATATTTATTGGAATACGAATGATGATTAAGAAAAATATTTCAGATGAGAATACAGTAGTTACCCACGAAACGAATATCAAAGATTTTATTTCTACGTTTTTTATTACTTTAAGTAATCCCATGACTATGATTGCTTTTGTTGCTGCCCTTTCCAATATCAATTATTTATTTCAACAAATTAATTTTATTCATTCCACTATTATTGTGCTTGGAATATTTTCAGGATCTATGCTGTGGTGGATTATTTTAGTGAACATTTCCTTGCATTTTAAAAAATATTTGAGCGATTTGTATATGAAACGAATTAATATTGTTTCTGGTTTTTTTATTCTTTGCTTTGGCTTATATTTAATTATATCAATTCAAACTTAAATGATTTCATTTTTACAAAACGCAGTTTTTTTTATTTTACTCATTTCCGTGGTAGTATTCATTCATGAATACGGACATTACTATTATGCAAAAAAGTACAAAGTAGCAGTCACTGATTTTTCTATTGGATTTGGAAAAGAATTGTTCGGATGGTTTGATAAAGATGGCACACGCTGGAAGGTGTGTTTAATTCCTTTAGGTGGCTATGTTAAATTTTTTGGTGATAGCAATTCTGCTAGCAAACCAGTTAAGCTAGATGAAATAGAATCGGAACATCATTCAAAACTTTTAACTACCAAGCCCTTATATCAAAGAGCAATTATTGTTGCAGCAGGACCTGTGGCTAATTTTATTTTAGCTATTTTTATTTTTTCTTTAATTTTTATGTTTAGCGGAAAAGATTATTCTTTACCTGTTATTCAGGAAGTTCAAAAAGAAAGTCCAGCAGCAGTTGCTGGGTTACAAGCAGGAGATCAAATCACTTTTATTAATGATATTAAGGTAGAAAGTATTAACGAAGTGGCTTCTCTTATTAATACACCAGGCACTGAAGTAGTTCAAATTGTTGTAACCAGGAATTCAAAACTTTTAACTTTTTCGGTTAAACCTAAAACTCAAGAGTTAAAAGATTCGAAGGGAAATAGTTCGGAGAGAAAAATGATAGGGATAAAAATTATCCCGTTTCAAAACAAAGTGGATAGAGTGAAGCTTGGACCTGCAAAAGCTATTTATTATTCTTTGAAAGAAACTTACAACACCATAGCTATTACTTTAGATTATCTGGGAAAAGTTATTATTGGTTCAGCTAAGCCTGATCAATTAGGAGGTCCTATTAAAATTGCCCAAATTACAGGACAAGTGGCCGAATACGGTATTGTGCCATTTCTCTCAATTATGGCATATATTTCCATTAGTCTTGGTTTGATAAATTTATTCCCAATTCCCTTGTTAGATGGTGGTCATTTGTTTTTTTACTTAATTGAATTTATTCGAGGAAAACCATTAAGCGAGAAAATCCAAGAATATTTTTATAGATTTGGATTTTTTGTTCTATTTTCTCTGATGTTTTTTGCGACTTTTAATGATTTAAAAGGTCTTGGAATTTTCTAAAAAAATCAATTAAATCAATATTTTATTTAAAAATTTAATTAAAGGCACTATAAGTAGTAGGTCGTAATAAAAAAAATACTAAATTTTGATTGATTTTCCTCGATAATTGACGATTATGAAAAATATAACGATTCGAAAGGGCTAAAATGAACAAGAAACAACTAATTGCTAAAATATCAGGAACTATGAATCTTAGCAAAGCAGACGCAGAAAGAACGTTTGATGGCATAACAAATATCATTTTAGATGCTTTAAAAGATGATGAATCAGTGAAAATTGCTGGTTTTGGTACTTATAAAGTGGCTAAAAGAAAAGCTAGACAGGGAAGAAACCCAAGAACTGGTGAAACTATTCAGATTTCAGCATCTCAAAAAGTTAAGTTTTTACCTGCAAAAGCTTTAAAAGAAATGTTCAATAAATAAGTACTTTTTTTTATTAAAAAAACAGCCTTAAATTAATTTTTAAGGCTGTTTTTTTTTGTGCTTTTTGTATCCACACTAAAAACTATTGATTATCCAGAGCAAAATTCTATAAATTTAATTAAGATAACCAATTAGGGAGAGAATATAATGTTTTCACAAAGACTTAATGAAAAATTAGACGAATATCATTTACTTAAACATCCATTTTACCAAGCTTGGAATGATGGAAAGTTAACTAGAGAAATTATTAAAGATTACGCAGAGCAATACTATCAGCACGTGAAAGCTTTTCCTCGATATATCAGCGCTACGCATTCTTTATGTGAAAACATTGAGCAAAGAAAAGTTCTTTTAGAAAATTTAAATGAAGAAGAGGATAGAAATAACGATCATCCTAAACTTTGGAAAAATTTTGCCCTAGCTTTGGGTGCGGATGCAAATGAAATTGAGAAAAAACCTCAAGAAAAATTTACATCAGAAATGATTGAAAATTTCTTTAAGCAAGCAAGATCAAGTTATGCAGAAGGTCTTGGTTCGTTTTTTACTTATGAAAGACAAGTTCCAGAAATCGCTGAAACAAAAATTAAAGGACTAAAAAAACATTACGGCGTTACTACTGCAGAAGGCTTAATGTTTTTTGAAGTTCATAAAGGTGCTGACGTAGTTCATAGAGAAGAGTGTGAAAAACTTCTTAATGATTTAACTGAAGCAGAACAACAGAAAGCTGAAAAGGCTGCTGTCACTACTGCCAAATTTATGTGGAATTTCTTATCAGGAGTTTCCTTAAAGCACGGCATACCTTTAAAAGTAGCAGCTTAAAAAATATTTTTATAAATTACATGAATCGGCACGACTGTAATCAGTCGTGCCGTTTTTTATAGTTAAAATGAATAAGCCAACTAAAAAACCAAACAATCCAAATTTTTCCTCAGGTCCTTGCGCTAAACGACCTGGTTGGAATATTCAAAATTTGCGAATAGATACATTAGGTCGTTCTCACCGAGCAAAACTTCCTAAACAAAGATTGCTTGATGTGATTAATCTTAGCAAAGAAATTTTGCAACTACCTAAAGATTACCGAGTAGGAATGTTACCAGGTTCAGACACAGGTGCGATTGAAGCTGCAATTTGGTCTTTGCTAGGGGCAAGAGGAGTGGAAGTATTGGCTTGGGAAAATTTTGGTAATGATTGGGTTAAAGATATTAAAGATCAATTAAAACCTGAGCATTTAAAGGTTCATAAAGTAGATTATGGAAAAATTCCTGATCTAACTAACATTAACTTTGATCATGATGTAGTGTTCACGTGGAACGGAACCACTTCAGGAGTGTGCGTTCCCAATGCCGATTGGATTTCAAAAGATAGACAAGGACTAACTATTTGTGATGCTACCTCTGCTGTTTTTGCCATGGATATGGATTGGTCTAAATTAGATGTGGTAACTTGGTCTTGGCAAAAAGTATTGGGAGGAGAGGGTGCTCACGGAATGATAGCCATGTCGCCCAAAGCTATTCAAAGACTAGAAGAATATCAGCCTAATTGGCCTATTCCAAAAATTTTTAAATTAGCCAATGGAAAAAAAGTAATTGAGGGTATTTTCAAAGGGGAAACAATAAACACTCCTTCTATGCTTTGTGTGGAAGATGCCATTGATGCTTTGCAATGGATCCAATCCATTGGGGGATATCCTGGCTCTATTAAAAAATCCCAATCTAATCTTCACGTGGTAAAACAATGGGTTGCTTCTCAAAACTGGATAAGTTTTTTAGCAGAGGATACAAAAACTATTTCTTCGACTAGCATATGTCTTAAAATAACGGATGACTGGTTTTTAAAGTTGTCCGAAGAAGAACAGCAATTAAAAATAAAAGAAATCAATTCTTTGCTGGAAAAAGAAGGTGTCGCTTATGATATCAATGCTTATCGTACTGCTCCTGCTGGTTTTAGAATTTGGGGAGGAGCTACGGTGGAGTCTTCTGATATTGAGACGTTATTGCCATGGATTGAATGGGCCTACCAAAGTATAAAGTCTTAAATGTATAAAGTATTAATAGCTGATAAATTAAGTGACGAAGCTGTAAGAATATTTTCTGATAATGGCATTGAAACCGTTATTAAAAATGGTTTGGATGAAGAGAGTTTGATTCAAGCATTACAAGACTGTGATGGCCTAGTAGTTCGTTCAGCCACCAAAGCTACGAAAAAAGTTATAGAGTCTTGTAAAAAATTAAAAATAATAGGTAGAGCAGGAATCGGAGTTGATAATGTCGATTTAGAAGCTGCAACGAATAATGGAAAAGTAGTTATGAATACTCCATTTGGAAATTCTATTACTACTGCCGAACATGCTATTACTCTTATTTTATCTACAGCAAGACAAATTCCTTATGCCAGTCAAACTACTCATGAAGGTAAGTGGGAAAAATCAACTATTAAAGGAATTGAAGTTACAGGAAAATATCTAGGAGTGATTGGATGTGGAAACATTGGATCGATCGTAGCAGAGCGAGCTTTAGGATTAAAGTTTAAGGTGTTAGCATTTGATCCATTCCTTCAAGATAAAAAAGCAGAAGAGCTAGGGGTAGAAAAAGTTTCACTAGATGAATTATTTAAACGATCTGATTTTATAACACTACACACACCGCTTACGGAAAAAACAAAAAATATTATTGGAAAAGAATCTTTTGCTAAAATGAAAAAGGGAGTGAGAATTATTAATTGTGCAAGAGGCGGTTTAGTGGATGAAGATGCGCTTAAAGAAAATTTAGAAAGCGGTCATGTAGCCAGCGCTGCTTTAGATGTATTTGTGAATGAGCCACCTAAGGGAAGTTCTTTGTTAGGTACTAAAAATTTAATATTAACGCCTCATTTAGGAGCTTCAACTACAGAAGCACAAGAAAAAGTTGCTTTGCAGATTGCAGAACAAATAAGCGATTATTTAAAAACTGGTGCAATCATGAACGCGGTCAATACATTTTCATTAACCGCAAAAGAATACTCATCCGTAAAACCTTATCTTTCTTTATGTTCAGTGCTAGGAGGGTTTGCAGGCCAGTTAACAGAAAATGCAATTAAATCTGTTCAGGTAGAATTTGAAGGTCATGCATCTACCATTAATACTCAACCATTATTACAAACGATTATTTATTCTTTACTAAAGCCAACGATGGATAATGTGAATGTGATTAATTCTTTGCTAGTTGCTAAAAGCAAATCCATTGAAATTTCCGAAGTGAAACACCAAAAGCAATCGGAGTATCAAACTTTAGTTAAATTAATTATTACCACAGACAAACAAACAAGATCTGTTTCGGGAACTTTATTTGCTGCTAAACCAAGAGTGGTAGAAGTGAAAGGAATTGAAATTGATGCAGAACTGACAAAGCACAATTTATATATAAGCAATCAGGACAAGCCTGGTTTTATCAAGGATCTTTCTAAAATATTAGCAGATAACAATATTAATATCGCAACATTTAATTTAGGAAGAAAATCTTCTGGCGGTGAAGCCATTGCGCTGATCTCAACAGATAGCCCCATTGAAACAAACATTTTAGAAAATATTAAAAAAATTCCTTTAGTATTGCAGGCAAAATATTTAAGCTTTAATGATCAATAAAGATCAGGTCCTTACTATTGTTGGTTCCACTCATTTAGATATCAACGGTATTCAGTCTCATTTAACCAATAATTTTTCATTAGATATTTCTAAGAGCATAGCACTCTCTGATGTTGCATCTGATCTATTTATTTCTTCGATTTCTGATGAACAAGAACAAGATATAAGAAAATATTTTTTTTCTAAGAAATTAGATTGTTGTATCCAAAACGAAAAGACAAGATCCAAAAAAATTCTTTTATCAGATATGGATGCTACCATTATTGAAAATGAAACATTGGACGATTTAGTAAAAATTAGTGGCGTGACAGCTAATATTGATGAAACGAGTAGATTAGCTATGGAAGGAAAAATAGATATCAGAACTACGTTAAGTATTCGTGTAAATTATTTAAAAAATAAACCCAAACAATTAATTGACCAGGTATTGCAAGGAATTAAGTTTCATCCTGGTTCGAAAACATTAGTAGCTACACTTAATCAATTAGGTTTCATTACCAGTTTGATTACAGGAGGATTTGCTCCAATTTCAACTTTTGTTGGAACACACTTAGGTTTTCAAAATGTAGTTAGTAATGAATTTAAGTTTGCAGGAGATTTATTTACAGGGGAATATATTCCCATCACCGGAGAGACCAATTCTAAGCTTAATTACTTAAATAAATTAACTGAACAAACTAATATTTCTAAATCTGAAGTAGTAGCGATCGGAGACGGTGCTAATGATTTGGGAATGTTAAAACACTCTGGTTTAGGGGTGGGTTATCACGCTCACCAGATAGTTAGAGAAGAGATTAGTAATCAAGTATTATTTAATGATTTAACTACTATTCTTTATTATTTAGGAATTTCTAAGAAACAATTTATTTTATAATAGTTCTTTAATTGTTTTAACTACTTCAGCGACGTGGTCTTTTACTTTAACATTATTCCAAATTTTTTTAATGATACCTTTATTATTGATCAGAACAGTAGTTCTTTTGATGCCCATAAATTTTTTGCCATACATACTTTTTTCACCCCAAGCATCATATAATTTTAAAACTTTGGTAGTTTCGTCTGATAATAATGGAAAAGGTAATGCAAATTTTTTTATAAACTTGTTGTGACTTTCTATGCTATCTTTAGAAATACCAATCACTTCGACCTTTAATTTTTTTAACTGTTTATACTGCTTGGCAAATTCAACCGATTCTGTAGTGCAACCGGGTGTATTATCTTTGGGATAAAAATAAATTACTAGATGATGATTTAAATTGTCATTTAATTCAAAATTAGTTCCAGAAGACGAAGGTAAAGTAAAATTGGGAGCTTTTTTATTTTCTTGGATCATTATTTTCAATTGATATATATTTAATTCACATTGTATGAAACTAAAAACAATTAAGCAATTAGTGGATGATGCCATGAAAGTGGTAACCACGATTACTGCTGAGGAAGCTAAAAGAATCGTAAGCGAAAACAATCACCTATTAATTGATATTCGTGATGTGAGAGAACTATGGAAATCAGGAACAGTAGATGGAGCAAGGCATATACCAAGAGGTATGTTAGAATTTTGGCTGGATCCAGAAAGTCCATATTATAAATCTGATTTAAAACCTGAACTTACCAAAATATTATTTTGCGCATCTAATTGGAGAAGTGCGCTTGCTGCCAAATCTTTAATGGAAATGGGTTTTGACAATGTAGTGCATGTTCAGGGAGGATATCAATCTCTGATTGATTCAGGTTTTAAAAAAAAAGAAGTAACTCCAAAATAATATCTATATGCATGAGGCGCATGTATTGTATGCGAATTTGTCATAACTAATTTTTTTCGAATGCAGTAGTTTGTATTCGAAATGAATGGTGCAAATACAGCTTGGATTTTAACGTCAACAGCTTTAGTGCTGTTTATGACTCTACCTGGTCTTGCTTTATTTTATGCAGGCCTAGTACGATCTAAAAATACCATTTCAGTTTTGGCACAGTGCTTGGTGATTGCTGTACTAGCATCTGTGGTTTGGTTTGCCATTGGTTATTCTTTATCTTTCAGTGGAGAGGGCGCTTATATCGGAAACCTCAATAAAGTTTTTTTACAAACAGTGGGTCTTAAAAGTTTAACCGGAGATATTCCTGAAACTGTTTTTGTCATGTTCCAGATGACCTTTGCAATTATTACGCCAGGTCTAATCGTGGGAGCATTTGTTGAGCGAATTAAATTTTCTGCAGTAGTAATGTTCACTATTTTATGGCTCATTCTAGTGTATGCTCCAGCAACTCATTGGGTTTGGGGTGGAGGATGGTTAGCAAAATTAGGAGTATTTGATTTTGCAGGTGGCTTAGTAGTTCATACCACTGCTGGAATTTCTGCTTTGGTAATTGCCTATTATTTAGGGGTAAGAAAAGGTTTTCCTAAAACATTTAGTCCACCACACAGTCCGGTGCTTGCTATGATTGGAGCTTGTATGCTTTGGGTAGGTTGGTTTGGTTTTAACGCTGGTTCGGCTTTAGCAGCAAATGGTAATGCTGGAATGGCCATGTTGGTCACTCATATTTCTGCAGCGACTGCTACCATCACCTGGATGTTTGTAGACTGGATGAAGAATGGAAAGCCAGGATTAGTGGGTATGATCACAGGAATGATTGCTGGACTTGCCACTGTAACTCCTGCTTCAGGTTTTATTGGTCCTGTGGGAGCAATTATCTTAGGATTTTTATCAGGATTTATTTGTTACTATTGTGTCGGCTTTGTAAAATTTAAATTAAAAATCGACGACTCTTTAGATGTGTTCGCTGTTCATGGAGTAGGCGGAATGCTTGGAACTTTATTAGCAGGAATTTTAGCAACCACTCAATTTGGTGGACTAGGATTAGAAAAAACTGCGTTAGAACAAACTATGGTGCAAGCATTAGGAATTCTAACGGTAGCGCTCCTTTCTTTAGTGGGCACAGTGATTATTGTAAAAATTATTCAAGCAACAGTTGGATTACGAGTAACCGAAGAAGAAGAAGTAGGAACAGGACTTGACTTTGGAAGTCACGGTGAAAGTAGCTACAATTTATAATTATTTTTTTGCTTCTTTAAAAACGAATTCAAGCCTATCTTGACCCCAGAACATCTTTCCATTGACGATAAAAGTAGGAGCGCCAAATACACCTTTTTTAAAAGCAGCCTCTGTTCTGTTTTTTAAATCATCTTTAATTTTAGGATCAGATAATTTTTGCGAAAAATCTGCATAATTAATATTCATATTTTTTAAAAATTTTTCAAATATCTTTTCGTCATTTAAATTTAAGGAATCCACCCAAGCTGCAACAAACAATTTATCAATATAATTATTAAAATAATTATTTTGTTCAGCCACTAAAGATCCCCTCATGATATTAATACTCTTGATCGGAAAGTATCTATTAAATTGGTAACTAACTTTATATTTGTCAGCAAATAATTTTAAATCTTTGATAAGATATTTACCTTTATGTGGATTTAATCCAGGAGCTTGAATGTCTGCTAATCTATGCAAGCCTCCGAGAAAGATAGGCATGTAATTAATTTTTTCACCTGTTTCTTTTTCAAATTTTCTTAATTGAGTGTGTGCTAAAAAAGCGTAGGGGCTACTAATATCAAAGTAAAAATCAATTTTTTTCATACAACTTATTTTGACAAATCATGAACTGGGTTTCCTTTTAACCAATCTGATTGATGGTCATTATAATGTTCTTTTTTCCAAATCGGAGTTCTTTTTTTTATTTCCTCAATAATGTATCTTGATAATTCATATACTTGCGACCTGTGTTTAGCAGCAACGGCAATAATAATAGAAATACCACCTAGTCCCAGATAGCCTTTGGCGTGTTCAATATATACTGAAGGGTGGTCAATGGTCAGTTTATGAATGGCCTCTTCATAAATTTCTTTAAAGCTTTTTTCGACAATCGCATCATGAGAGTCGTAAGTAATACCGGTCACTTTTTTATTATTATTATGATTTCGCACCGTACCGATAAAAAACAAGGATGCTCCACACTGTTCAGAAGTGATAAATTTTTTAGCCTCGTCTAAAGATATGCTTTGTTTGGATGCATCAATAACTTTGCCGTGAAACATTATCCTCCTCCTACTGGCGGTATGATACAAAGTTTAGAATTAGCAGATATTTGGTAATGATCTTGCACAATTTCATTATGTTCATTCGCAAATGCGGAACGTTTAACAATTTCTAGATAATTTTTATTTTCTGGATATTTAGCCTGTATAAAATCCATTAAATTTTCTCGAACTTCTTTGATGCTAGTAGGTTCAGGTACAGTTAGTTCAAGATAATCTTGTTTAGAAAAATCTCTAGCAGCTCCAAATAATTCAATTTTAATTTTCATAAGGTAAATATTTAACTTGTTCTCCTCTTTTTATTAAGCTTTTTGTTTGATCTAGCATCACCCAAGCATTGGCTTTGACTAAAGTAGATAATTTATACGATTCTTGACCAGGTAAAATGGTAATAGCTCCATTGGTTACCAAGCCCCTTGCAAATTGTGTGAGTTTTTTATTTTTAGGTAAGTTGTGATTTAATTTAGCAGTGTTCCAGTAGGAGCGTTTTTTATTTTGTATAGTTTGAATTAAAGGAAGAACTAAAAAATGAAAGCCTACAATTCCTGATATGGGATTTCCAGGAAGTCCAAAATAATAATTATTTTTTTTGGTAGCAAATAAAGTGGGTCTGCCTGGTTGCATGAGAATTTTGTGAAAGAGAATTTTGTATTTATGCTGTTTCAGCATGGACGGAATAAAATCTTTATGACCAGCCGATACTCCACCCGTGCTTAAAATAATCGTATTCGTATTGGAAAGAGAAAGTTGACGATATATTCGTTGTAAATCTTTTTTATTATCTTTTACAATTCCTAAATATTCAAATTCAAAATTATAGATATGTTGAAAGGACTGAATGTACTCTGACATACCTGTAATAATTTTTTTTGGATCTTTAGTGTTTTCACTTATTTCATCTCCTGAACAAAATAATATTACTTTTGGTTTTTGATATACTTTCACCGATGAAATACCTAAAGTTTTAGCAGCTAGTATATCCTGAGCCTGAATGACTTTTCCTTTCGGTGCAATAATGTCGTTTTTTTTGTAATCTGTTCCTTGTTTTCTCACATGATCAAATTTTTTAATATGTATTTTGCTTTGAATATAATTTCCTGTTTGAATTATTTGTTCATAAGGGATCATGCTGTCATAAGGTAATGTGATAGGGCAGCCAGTTGCGATTTGTATACATGAATTCTTCTGGTATGAAATTTTTTTTGGATTGCCAGCAGAGATACTTCCTATAATTTTTAGTAATTTTCCTGGCCGCACATCTTTAGATTTCACAGCATATCCATCTAATAAGCTATTATGAAAAGAAGGATTATCTTTTTTGGCCAGGATAGAACTAGCCAGTGTATAGTTAAGCGAAAGTGTAATGGGTAGGGTAATTATTTTTTGTTTCGCAGTAGATATAACTTTTTGTACTGCTTGATGGTAATTGAACATGCAATTTAAAATAGGTCAGATAAAAAATCAGGTAATCCGTTAGGATTAAGCCATAAGCCACTTTTTCCACCCTGTTTCACTAGCAGTTTAATTCCTTCTATTTTTAAATCTGGATTTACTATTTTACTCAAATCATAAATAGTAATCAGAGCTGTATTCACACCCATGATTGCTTCCATTTCCACGCCAGTTTTTGCATGAGCAGACACTACACAATATACTTCCAAGGAATAATCTTGTTCATTCATGGTAATCTTAGTTGCCGTGTGATCGATTGGTAATGGATGGCACAAAGGAATAATTTCACTCGTTTTTTTAACACCTAACACTGCCGCAACTTCCGCTAAACTAATAGGGTCTCCCTTTGGCATTTTTTTATTTTGAATGAGATCAAAGGTTTCTTTGCCCACAATAATTTTTCCTGTTGCTAAAGCTTTTCTAAAAGTGGGCTGCTTATCTGAAACATCAATCATTTTATAATTATGTTTGGCAAATAGTTCCTTTGCCCAATCTTTCAACTCATTGTGATTAATAATCTTTAGGTTGGTCATTATCCTCCAATGGAAGCTAGATGAGGCGTGATGCCAGTGTCACCCATTTCTAAATAATGAGATTCTTTTTTGAAATGAAGTTGTTGTAAAATTAATTCTTTTAATTCTTCTTTCTGATTCTGGTCTTGCAACAAAGGTCTTAGATCAATTCCAGTATTACCAAACAAGCATAATCTCAATTCTCCTTTAGCCGTTACTCTTAATCGATTACAAGTTTTGCAAAAATCTTTGGAATAAGGAGCGATAATCCCAAATTTACCTTTAAATTCTGGATGCACATAATTGATCGAAGGACCGGCATCGCGTATACGGTCAATTTTTTTCCAACCTTTGCTTTCTAAATATTCTCTAAAAATGGAAGCAGATACATGGTATTTATCAAAGTAGTCGAAATTATCTCCAGTTTGCATAAGTTCAATATATCTAAAATCAATATTATTTTTTTTTACAAAATTTTCCCATTGTTCAAATTCTTCTTTATCTGCATTCATGTTTTTCAGAAGAACAGCATTCACTTTGATATTATGAAAATTATTTTCTTGTAAAATTTGAATACCTTCCAATATTTCTGGCAATCTATCTTTGCCGGTAATTTCTTTAAATTTATTTCTATTTAAACTGTCAATACTGACATTAATTCCATTTAATCCAGATTGAATGAGCTGTTTTGCTATTTGAGGAAGCTTATAACCATTCGTGGTCATAACTAGATTTTGAATTTGGTGTTCTGATTTAATGGTATTTACAATATCAAAAAAATCTTTTCTAACTGTTGGCTCTCCTCCCGTTAATCTAATTTTAGAAACACCAAGATCAGAAAAAGCAGCTATTAAATTGGATATTTCATGAAGATGTAAAAACCCTGGAGTATTATCAGTTTTAAAATAACCGTTAGGTAAACAGTAGCCACATTTGAAATTACATACGTCAGTAATAGAAAGACGAATGTAAGGAAAAGATCTGCCAAAACTATCTGATAACTTATTCATTAATAAAATTGTAACATAATTAAAGTTTTTTTAATAATTCAATTCACTTAAGAATTGTGTTTGTACACGCAAAAAGTGAAAAAAAAATTTCTTTTTTTAAATAAACTAGGTTAGAATTCATTTGGCAAATTAAAACATTTTAAAATGGGGGAAAAATGAAAAACAAAGTGTCCAATTACTCAAGACGAAATTTTTTGGCAGGATCTGCAACTATTGCAGGACTTGCAGCAGCATCGGCAGTTTTGCCGACTAGCATAGCACAAGCTAATCACACGGACGACAAACCAACCGATTTACCTGATTTTGCAAAATGGAAAAAAAGATCAGCAGTGATTGTTCATTCTAAGAGCGGTATTGAAACTCATAGAAATGAAATTGGATCTGGTCTTATTACCCCTATCCGACACATTTATGTTCGTAATAATTTGCCAACGATGACAGATGAACAGATCGGAAAAAAAGATAATTGGACTGTTAATGTAGAAGGAGTAAAAAATCCAAGAGCTTTTACTGTTAAACAATTAAAATCTTTAGGATTTACTACAGTTGCAACTGTACTTCAGTGTTCTGGTAATGGACGAGGTTACTTTAAGCATAAACCTTCAGGATCACAGTGGAAAACAGGAGCTGCAGCTTGTGTAGTTTGGACCGGAATTCCAGTTGCTGACCTAGTTAATATTTGTGGTGGCTTAGCAAGTGGTGTTAAGTTTTTGACAGGAACAGGTGGAGACTTGCCAAAAGGACAAGATCCTAGCAAAGCCCTTGTAGAACGATCTGTACCATTGGAAGCTTATAAAGATGCACTTTTAGCATGGGAAATGAACGGAGTGGATCTACCAAATGTTCATGGAGCGCCAATTCGATTAGTGACTCCTGGTTACTTTGGAATTAACAATGTTAAACATTTAAATAAACTTGCTTTCACGAAGGCTGAGTCTGGAGTTAGATTTATGAAATCTAGTTACAGAGTGTATCCAATTGGAAAAAAAGGTTCGCCTGAGTATCCAACTTGTTGGGAGATGCCAGTTAAATCTTGGATTACTTCACCTAATGATGACAGCGGAAAAATTGCTGCTGGAAATGTAGTGATCACAGGTGTGGCTTTTGGTGGAATGGATGCAGTATCCAGAGTTGAAATTTCAACTGACTTTGGAAAAAATTGGAAATCTGCAAAATTCGTAGGACCAGATCTTGGAAAATTTGCTTGGAGACAGTTTGTGTTGGAGCTTGATTTAAAACCAGGAACATACAACTTAGCAAGTAGAGCTTCTGCTGGAGGCAAATCTCAACCGGAAGTAAGAATGGAAAATCACCGAGGTTACTTACATAACGGTTGGAAAGATCACAGCGTAACCATTGACGTTGCTTAAGAGAGTTTTTCTATTATTTTTGTTTTTTAACTTTCTGACATTTGCGGCGAGAGCCGACATGATGTCAGAAGGTAAAAACATATTTAATGGTAAAGGTATGTGCATGACTTGCCATACGTTAAAAGCAGCGGGTGCCACGGGTAATGTAGGACCAGTGTTAGATACTCTAAAACCAACCATGGACGAGGTAAAAAAAGTAGTAACGGAAGGCATAAATCTTATGCCAGCTTTTGGGGAGAGTGGATTATTAACACCTAAAGAAATTGAAGCGGTCGCTTTTTATGTTGCCAAGAGTGCAGGAAAATAGTTATAAGAGCGTATGACTGAATTTTTAAATATGGGTGGATACGCAGTGTTTATCTGGGGATCTTACTTAATTGCAGCTGTTTTATTAGTTGTTTTATACGCTAGGTCGGTAAGAGCGTTGAATGCACTTCAGTCTAAAGAAGAAGAAGTGGTGGTGAGAGAAAAATCCACCAGCACTATTCGAGACAAGTCTCTAGCTTAAAATATTCTAAATCCCATCCGCATAGCCACAAACAGAACTAATATTGCCGTTAGTACTGCTAAAATTTTAGAAGATAAAATTTTTAGATTCAAATAATTTCCTATTTGCCCACCTAACACCACACAGACAATTAAAAACCAATAATCTAACAGTTCCGATGCAACATGATTTTTTTGGAATTGACCAATAATACCCGAGATAGAGTTAATCAGAATAAAAAGAGAAGCAGAAGTTGCAATATCACGAGGTTTTCCCGCTCGTAATAAAAAGAGGATGGGGCTTAAAAAAATTCCACCACCAATTCCAACCACACCTGACACAAAACCTAAAATACATCCGATACTTATAGAAAAATATAGCGGAATTGTTTTATACGATTTATTTTCATTTCCGTAAGATTGAAAATTGATCAATAATAAAATTCCCGCAAGTAACAAAACAATAAAAAGAATTATTTCAAAAATATATTTTTCTATGGGTAACGATCCTCCTATATAGGCAAAAGGAATAGATCCTAATAAATAAGGAACTAATAAGTTTGGATTAAAGTGACCGTGACGAATGTAGTTAATAGAATTTCCTGATACCACAGCAATATTGCAGCTCAAGGCAATAAGCGGAAGAACAGTGTAGGGAATATTCCATAACAATAATAATGCTAGATAAGTCGAGCCACCACCAAAACCAACACTTGCATATAAAATAGATGTAATAAAAAATAAACTAGAAAGAAAAATCATAAACAGTATTGTAATGAGAGTATTAATGATTAATTAAAGAGGCAACATTAAAGAATGATAAATAAAATAAGCTATAATCAATTAGGCGGTGCTGACCATGGGTGGCTGCAAGCCAAACATCACTTTAGTTTTGCTAATTATCACGATCCTAAAAGAATTCATTTTGGTCCGATGCGAGTGATTAATGATGATGTGATTGCACCACACAAAGGATTTGCTCCTCATGCCCACGACAATATGGAAATTATTACTTATGTTCGAAAAGGTGCAATTACGCATACCGATGATATGGGTAATAAAGGAAGAACAGCCGCTGGCGATATACAAGTAATGTCAGCTGGTAGTGGGGTGGTGCATTCTGAATTTAATTTAGAAAATGAAGAAACTAATCTTTATCAAATTTGGATATTTCCTAATAAAAAAAATGTCCAACCTAGATGGGAAGCGAAACAATTTCCTAAAGATCCAGTACAAGATCAATTAAAACCTCTAGTCACAGGCTTTAATCATCCTGATCAGGACAGTCTTAAAATTTATCAAGATGCCATTATTTATGCAGGCAGAATGAATAAAGGAACGAGTATTTCTCAAACCATTAACCATCAAGCTTATGCATTATGTTCCTATGGAAGTTTTGCTATTGAGGATGTTGAATTAAGTAAAGGGGATGGTGCAGAAATTACCAAGAAACAGGAAGTTTTAATTACAGCAAAAGAAAATTGTGAAATTTTGTTAATAGATCTACCTAAATTTTAATCTCTAGTGTAATTTATACTAACTATGACTATCAACAGCCAAAAAGAATTTAAAGCTATCAATATTTCGGTTCTTACTATTTCGGATACTAGGACCGAAGCGAACGATACCTCAGGACAACTACTTGCAAAAAAAGTTAGAGAAAAAGGCCACGGTTTAACTCATAAACAAATTGTAAAAGATAATAAGGAAGATATTAAAAAAATATTATTAGACTGGTGTTCAGATAGTAATGTCGACGTTATTATTACTACAGGCGGAACGGGTCTGACAGGAAGAGATACCACTCCAGAAGTATTAAATGATATTAAAGAAAAAGACATCCCCGGATTTGGAGAAGTATTTCGTTTGATTAGTTATAAATCAATTGGGACATCTACTATCCAATCCCGTGCTATGGCTATTTTGTGCAAAGGCACTTATATCTTTGCGTTACCAGGATCTACCGGAGCAGTCACAGATGGCTGGGAGAGTATTTTAAAATACCAGTTAGATTCTAGATTTGAACCTTGTAACTTCATCAATCTGATCCCTCGACTAAAAGAAAAATAAAATGAAAGTTGCAATCTTAGATGATTATCAGGGGGTAGCCCAAGAACTTGCAGATTGGAGTAGTCTTAATCAAAGTTGTGATATTAAAGTATTTCGCGAACCTTTCGATGATGAAGATCATGCTATTGAAAATTTAAAAGATTTTGAAGCGTTGTTAATTATGCGAGAAAGAACTCCCATTACCGCAAAATTAATGGATGCTTGTCCGCAATTAAAATTTATCGCCACCAGTGGTATGAGAAATTTAGCTATTAATCTTGAGCATGCTAAAAAAAAAGGAATTGTGGTCTCAGGCACAGGTGCCAATCAAAATCCCACGGCTGAGTTGACCTGGGCGATTTTATTAAGTTTAGCTAGAAATTTAAGATTAGAGTCAGAGAATATGTTCCAAGGTTATTGGCAAACTACCTTGGGAGTGGAATTGAAAGGAAAAACTCTAGGAATTATTGGTCTTGGTAAATTAGGTTGCCAAGTTGCAAAAGTAGCAAGAGCTTTTGAAATGAATGTAGTGGCTTGGAGTGAAAATTTAAAAATTGCTCATGCGACGGAACAAGGAGTGTTTGCTGTCACCAAAGAAGAATTATTAGAACAGTCTGATTTTGTGACCATTCATTATGTTTTAAGTGAACGAAGTAAAAATTTAATTAAATATGAAGATTTATGTAGAATGAAAAAAACAGCTTTTTTAATTAATACTTCAAGAGGCCCCATTGTAAATGAAGACGATTTAATTAAAGCATTGCAAGAAGAGAGAATTGCAGGGGCAGGAATTGATGTCTACAATCACGAACCATTACCAGAAAATCACAAATTAAGATTTTTACCCAATGCTTTTTTAACTCCGCACATTGGATACGTTACGGAGGAAAATTATATCAAGTATTATACGGAAATGGCTGAAGATCTTCAGGCGTTTTTAGACGGTAGTCCCCTTCGAGTGTTAAGCTAATTAATTTATTTATAAAACTTTCCAAATACCCTCTGCAGTCGCTAGCGTAGTACCGTCAGATGTTAGTTCCCCTTGCATAAAAATAAGCGATTTAGTTTTTTTCTTTATTTTTGCATATCCAATTATTTCCTGCCCAGTTTTAGAACCAGAAATAAATTTTATATCAAGAGTAATGGTGACGGCTTTTCCTTCTATCACACTATGAGCAGCAGTTCCCATTCCAGAATCTAAAACAGACATAATAAAACCACCGTGGGTTACTCCTGCTGAGTTCATATGATATTCTTGCAATGTGGTTCTGTATTCAAATTCGCTATCTGATATTCTTTTAAATTCTAGTCCACCATTGTGCAGCATGTAACCCACTTTGCTAATATTTCTAAATTCTTTGCTCATTCTTTATTTCTCCTCTTTGAATTTTAATGATTTACCATTGTTGCAATATCTTTTTCCAGTAGGCTCTGGTCCATCATCAAAAATATGGCCATGGTGTCCTCCACAGTTACCACAATGATATTCTGTTCTTGGATAACCTAGTAAATGATCTGTTTTAGTTTCAAACACTCCAGGATAGCTCTTAAAAAAAGAAGGCCATCCACTTCCGCTATCATATTTCATCTCAGAACTAAAAAGCTTGGTGTCACAACCAGCGCAATAATAGAAACCTTTTCTTTTTTCATAATTGAGATCACTACTGCCTGGTCTTTCCGTGCCTTCTTCTCTCATAATCATGTATTGCTCTGGATCTAAAATTTTCATCCATTCTTTACTTATTTTTTTTGACATAGTTTTTTATATAGGTAGTGAAAATATATAGCTAATAATCCTATGCAAATATATTATCATCAGCATATCATCTTACCGTTCGTAATGTGGATAAAGCTCAATTTTAATCCATAATTTGAGCATTTTGTTTGGTAAGAAATTGTTTTTGTTATTGAAAATAGTTTTTTTTCACATTACTAAGCATTTTCATGAAAAGCATTAATACATACAAATCTCTTGATACTTTAAGCGTTAATAACAAAAAATATAGTTTTTATAATCTACAATTAGCAGAACAACACGGTCTGACAGGAGTATCTAAGCTTCCTAAATCGTTAAAAGTTTTATTGGAAAATTTACTAAGATATGAAGACAATAAAACAGTAGATACTGATCAGATTAAAGCAATTCAAGACTGGTTAAAGAATAAGACTTCGGATACAGAAATTGCGTACCGACCAGCTAGAGTATTACTACAAGATTACACAGGAATACCTGCAGTGGCAGATTTAGCTGCTATGCGTGAAGCAGTTCAGAAAAAAAATAAAGATCCCAAAAAGATCAATCCTTTGTCTCAAGTAGATTTAGTAATTGATCATTCTGTTCAAATCGACAATTCAGGAAAAAATGCTTTAGCACAAAATGTCAGCATAGAATTTGAGCGTAATGGAGAACGATATTCGTTTTTAAAATGGGGTCAGCAGGCTTTTAATAATTTTAGAATTATTCCCCCTGGAACAGGAATTTGTCATCAAGTGAATTTGGAATATTTATCCAAAGTAGTTTGGAGTTCAGAAGTTGACGGAACTACCTATGTGTATCCAGATACATTAGTCGGAGCAGATAGTCATACGACCATGGTGAATGGTTTGTCCGTTTTAGGTTGGGGAGTAGGAGGCATTGAAGCAGAAGCTGGAATGTTAGGTCAGCCTATTTCCATGTTGATACCAGAAGTTATTGGTTTTGAAGTTACCGGAAAAATGGCAGAAGGCATAACTGCAACAGACTTGGTGTTAACGATTGTGAAAATGTTGAGAGACAAAGGAGTGGTAGAAAAATTTGTAGAGTTTTATGGATCAGGTTTAAAAAATTTATCATTAGCAGATAGAGCTACTATAGCCAATATGGCTCCGGAGTATGGTGCAACGTGTGGATTTTTTCCGGTAGATGAAGAGACTATTAAATATTTAAAATTTACAGGAAGAGATCAAGAGACTATTAATTTAGTTGAAGCGTATGCAAAAAAACAAGGATTATGGGCAAGCGATGATATTGTATTCACTGACACGTTATCTTTAGACATGTCGACGGTAGTTCCTACAATTTCAGGTCCAAAAAGACCGCATGATAAAGTATTATTAACGCAAGCATCACCTAACTTTGCAAAAATTTATAAAGAAACCACCAAAAGAGACAAAGTAAAATCAGCAGAAGTAAAAGGAGCCAATCATCCTTTACAGGATGGAGATATTGTTATTGCCTCTATTACTTCTTGTACTAACACTTCTAACCCAAATGTATTAATAGCAGCTGGTTTACTTGCTAAAAAAGCATGTGAACAAGGCTTACAATCAAAGCCTTGGGTCAAAACTTCGTTAGCACCAGGATCGCAAGTAGTTACAGATTATTTAAATAAAGCAGACTTAAGTAAATACTTGGATCAACTTGGTTTCTTTTTGTCTGGTTATGGTTGCACTACCTGTATTGGTAACTCAGGACCTTTGGCGGATAATATTTCAGAAGCTATCAAAGCTAACGACTTATATGTGGTATCCGTTTTATCTGGAAACAGGAACTTTGAAGGTAGAATTAATCCTCAAGTAAAAGCTAATTATTTAGCTTCACCTCCATTGGTAGTGGCTTACGCTATCGCTGGAAATATGAATGTAGATTTATACAAAGATTCACTCGGAAAAAACAAAAATGGAAAAGATGTTTACTTAAAAGATATTTGGCCAAGTAATGAAGAGATTCAAGAAACATTAAATAGTTCATTGAATGCTGATATGTTCATTAAGAGATACTCTAATGTTTCCCAAGGACCTAAAGAATGGCAAGCTATTAAAACAGAACCATCTAGTATTTTTTCATGGGATCAAAATTCATCTTATGTAAAAAAACCTCCGTTCTTTGACAATTTATCAGATCAGCCCGAGGGATTTAAAGCGATCAAGGATGCAAGACCATTATTAGTATTAGGAGATATGATTACAACAGACCATATTTCTCCAGCAGGATCAATTCAAAAAAATAGTCCAACAGGTGAATATTTTATGAAGTATCAAATATTACCAAAGGATTATAACTCGTACGGAGCTCGAAGAGGAAATCATGAAGTCATGATGAGAGGAACGTTTGCAAACATAAGAGTTAAAAATGAAATAGCTCCAGGAACAGAAGGCGGCTTTACTAAAATTTTCCCAGAGGGAAAAGATGCTACAGTATTTGATGCTGCAGTCGAGTATCAAAAACGTGGAACGCCACTCGTTGTATTTGGAGGAAAACTGTATGGTAGCGGATCTTCTAGAGACTGGGCAGCTAAGGGTACCAAACTATTAGGGGTGAAAGCTGTAATAGTGGAAAGCTTTGAACGAATTCATAGATCTAATTTGGTGGGAATGGGAATCTTACCTTTGCAGTTTAAAGATGGAATGAATCGAACTTCACTTAATTTAAAAGGCTCAGAATTAGTTACTATTGTAAATATAGAAAAAGGTGTTCAGCCTAAAGAAATAGTAAAAGTGGAAATTAAATATATTGATGGAACGATGAAGACCATAGAAACTCTTTGTAGAATAGATACTGAAAACGAAATTGAGTATTACAAAAATGGTGGAATTCTTCAGTACGTTCTAAGAAATATGTTGTAGTTTACTACAATTAAAGTTAATTTTTTTCCTCATGAATAGCGCTTTTAGCTCATTATCTATCAACGGAACTGACTTTAAATACGCCGATATTAGTACTATTCCGAACCTCGAAACACTGCCATTTTCTTACCGAATATTATTAGAAAATCTTCTTCGACAAAAAATAAATAAATTAAATCCTAATGCGGATGAACAAATCAATAGTATTGTAAATTTTGCAGTAGGCGCTCCTATTAACTTCATGCCTAACCGAATTTTAAGTCATGATATTTTAGGAAAAGTCATGCTAGTAGATTTTTTAGCATACCGTGAAGCTTTACAAAAAAAAGGCATTGATCCCAAACATATTCAGCCCAAAGTTCCTATCGATGTGGTGATTGATCATTCGTTGCAAGTAGATTTTTTCGGATCAAAAACTGCAGAAATTGAAAATTTAAAAATAGAATATAATAGAAATTCAGAAAGATTTTCTTTTCTAAGATGGTGTTCTCAAAATTTAAAGAATGTAAGAGTTATTCCACCAGGAGTAGGAATTTGTCACCAAGTCAATATCGAGTATTTATCCAAAGTAGTTTGGAAGGAACAGGTACAGTCAGATTGGTTAATTTATCCTGATACATGCGTGGGAACCGATAGTCATACTCCAATGATGAATGCTATTGGTGTTCTGGGGTGGGGAGTGGGAGGAGTCGAAGCTGAAATTTCTATGTTCGGTAAAGCGTTACCGATTACTTTGCCAGAAGTGATAGGAGTTCATTTAAGTAAAAAATTAAAAGAGGGAATAACTTCTACCGATCTAGTTTTAAATATAACGGAATTACTAAGAAAAAATAAAGTCGTCGGATCCTTTATCGAGTTTTTTGGAGAAGGAGTAGAAACTTTAACCGTAGGTGACCGTGCTACCATTTCAAATATGGCACCAGAGTATGGTGCAACTGCTGTATTATTTCCTGTGGATGATTCTACTTTAGAATATTTAACCATGACAGGAAGAACCAAGGATCAGATTCATCTTATAAAAGAATATTCTAAGAAGCAAAAATTATGGAGACATCCAAAAGATCTTCCAAAATATTCAAGAACAGTAGACTTAGATTTATCCTCTATTAATCCATGCGTGTCTGGTCCTAAAAATCCTGAAGATAAAATAGAATTAAGTTCTTTTGCATCTAAAATAAATTCACATTCACAAATGTTATATAAAAAAGATTTACGAGAAGATAAATTTCCAGTTCCTAATTTAAATTTTGATCTTCAAGACGGTGATGTGTTGATTGCAGCGATTACCAGTTGCACGAATACTGCCAACCCTAAAAATGTGATTGCAGCTGGCTTATTAGCTAAACATTTAGTGGAGCAAGGTTTTACTAGAAATCCAAAAGTGAAAACTTCATTTGCCCCAGGTAGCCAAGTAACCGCTAAAATCCTGGAAGAAAGCGGACTTCAAACTTATCTCGATCAATTAGGTTTTCATGTCATTGGATTTGGTTGCACTACGTGCAATGGTAGCTCAGGGCCATTACATAAAGATATTGCTGAAACGATCGAACAAAATAAAATTTTCTCTACAGCAGTATTATCTGGAAATAGAAATTTTCAAGGCCGGATTCATCCTAATGTCAGAGCGTCTTACCTAGCTTCCCCTGCTTTAGTAGTATTATTTTCATTAACAGGAAGCGTGAAAAAAGATTTAACTAAGGATCCTTTAGGAGTGAACAAGCAGGGAAAAGAAATTTATTTAAAGGATGTTTGGCCAGATAGTAAAGAAATTAACAAGATTATAAATAATTTTTATAAGCCAGAAACTTTTGTGTCTAAGTATCAAGAAGTCGATGATGGAGGAGAACTTTGGGATAATTTGCAAGTATCTAAGTCTAATAACTATGAATGGTCGGAAGATAGTACCTATATTAAAAAACCTCCGTATCTTGAACACATTTCTCAAGAAACTCCACCCGTAAAAGATATTGTTCTTGCAAGACCTCTAGTGTTGTTAGGAGACTCGATTACTACCGATCATATTTCTCCCTCAAGCGATATTACTAAAACTACTGCAGCTTGGGACTACTTATTATCAAAAAATATTAAACCAGAAGATTTTAATAATTTTTTAACTAGACGAGCTAATCACGAAGTAGTGAAGCGTTCAGCATTTGCAAGTTTGCGATTACGAAATTTAATGACACCCGATATGGAGGGAAGTTTTACTATTAAGTTTCCAGAAAAAAAAGTTATGAGAATTTTTGAAGCTGCAATGGAATATGAAAAAACAAAAACAGAACTAGTAGTGATTGCAGGAGAAAATTATGGATGTGGCTCCTCACGTGATGTTGCTGCTAAAGGACCGTTGTTACTTGGCGTGAAAGTTATTATTGCTAAAGGTTTTGAGCGAATTCATAGATCAAATTTAGTAGGTATGGGATTATTACCTTTAGAATTCTTACCAGGAAACGGTATTAGTGAACTAGGAATTGAAGCTACTGATCTTTTTACCATTAAAGGTTTAAATCAAATTAATAACGATCATAAAGAAGTTGATTTACTTATTCAAAAAGAAAGCGGGGATGTCGTCAAAGTTAAATTAAAAGTTAGATTAGATAATCCTGATGAAGTGATCTTTTGGAAAAATGGTGGAATTTTACAAACTGCTTGGAAAGAAGCCTAAACTAGATTAGCTATAGTGAATGAAACAAAACTGGATTACAGCGTCTTATTATAGAGGTGGAACCAGTAAAGGAGTATTCTTTCAAGCCAAAGATCTTCCTACTGATAATCAAGAAGAATTAAGTAAACTTTTTTTAAAAATTATAGGCAGTCCCGATCCAAATGGCAGACAATTAAATGGAATGGGAGGAGGGGCTTCTTCTGTATCTAAATGTGTCATTATCAGTCCGTCAAAAAGAAAAGATGCCGATATTGATTATAATTTTATTCAATTAGCCATCGAGGAACCAGTTGCTGAGTGGAATAATAATTGTGGAAATTTATCAGGGGCTGTTGGTCCTTATGCGGTGAATGCAAGAATCGTCAAAGCTAAAGAGGGAGAAAACACTATTCGCATTTATCAAGTGAACACCGACAAGATTATTCATTCTACCTTTCAAGTGAAAGATGGCATTGCTGAAGTTGAAGGAAACTATGCCATTGCAGGAGTTGCTGGAACGGGGGCTAAAGTAAGATTAGATTATTTGTCACCTGGTGGATCAGGAACAGGAAAATTACTTCCCACAGGAAATGTCGTAGATGAAATTACCATAGAAGGACACGGTGCTATTAAAGTTAGTATTGTCGATGCTGCTACACCGTTAATTTATGTACTGGCACAAGATTTAGGATTAACCTGCGCAGAATCTCCAGAGGAGTTAGATGCTAAAAAGAAACAAGTAGAAATCATTCAAACCATTAGAAGAAAATGTGCGTTCATGATTGGTTTGAGCAAATCAGAAAATGACGCTCCTATGAACACACCTAGAATTGGAATTGTTTCTGAACCTAAAGATTATCACAGTTTAGATAAATCGTTGGTGAAAGCAGAAAGTTACGATATCTGCACGAGAATGTTTTCCATGGGAAAAACTCATAAAGCGATTATGGGAACAGCCGGTGTGAATATTGGAGTGGCTGCTGCCATACCAGGAACGATACCTTTTCAAGTAAAACGAAAAGGAGCTAACGATTTAGAATTAAGAATTGGAAATCCTTCAGGAATTATTGTTGCAGGTTCAGTCATTGAACCAAAGGGTGAAAGTTTTGAAGCGGTGTCAGCAGTGATGTATAGAACCTTTAGACCTTTGATGATTGGTAAGGTTCTGGTCTAAGTAAACATTAGTTTTTCTTAAAACGAAATCTGAGTAACAATAATATAGCTAAAATTACTCCATAGATGATGGGTTGGGTCATATCTTTTTTTACCAACCACACATAATGAATTACTCCTAGCACAGCGATGACATAAATAAGTTTATGCAAAGTAAACCATTGTTCTTTTAATAATCGTTTCATTTTTTGCGTTGAGGTAATCGCTAAGGGTATTAGCAATAGCCAAGCAATAAATCCCACAATGGCGTATCTTTTTTTAATTAAGTCTTGGGTGATAAAATTCCAATCAAAGTGATGATCTAGACCAATAAATGAAAATAAATGGATGGATGCATAGAAAAAAGTAAACAATCCCAGTATTTTTCGTAATGGTAGCCATATATTACTTTTAGTCATTCTTCGAAGCGGCGTGATGCTTAAAGTGAGGCAAATAAAAATTAATGTCCACTTACCAAAGTGACGAATGATTTCATCAATAGGATTAGCTCCGAAGCCATCAGTTGTAAATGTGATTCCCATAGATGCGATGGGCCACAGAGAAAGGATAAAAATAAATGGTGGTAATGAAAAGTATGGTTTCAATGTTCTTAGTAATATTTTTTTAAATCCATGCCTTGATACAGTCCAGCGACTTGTTCCGCATAACCATTAAACATTTCCGTTGGTCTTCTTGGATCTAAAAAAGAGTCCCCAATTCTTCTCTCGGTTGCTTGAGACCATCTAGGATGATCTACTTTCGGATTCACATTGGAATAAAAACCGTATTCTGAAGGACCTGCATTCATCCAAGAGGTAATAGGAATATGTTCTACTAATTTAATAGTTACAATCGCTTTCGAACTTTTAAAACCATATTTCCACGGAACCACTAAACGCAAAGGTGCTCCATTTTGAGTGGGAAGATTTTTTCCATACAAACCAGTCGCCATAATAGTTAAAGGGTGCATAGCCTCATCTAATCGTAATCCTTCACGGTACGGCCAATCTAAAATTTTACTTCGTTGACCAATCATTTCTTCTGGTCGGTAGACACTAATAAATTCTACAAATTTTGCTTTACTAGTAGGAGCAACAGTTTTTAATAAATGACTTAACGAAAATCCCATCCAAGGAATGACCATCGACCAACCCTCGACACAGCGAAGTCTATAAATTCTCTCTTCGCTAGGAAAGTCTTTCATGATTTGTTCGTAGGAAATAGTTCTAGGTTTAGCTACCTCTCCTTCAATGGTGATACTCCAGGGAGACGTTTTGAACTTTGATGAATTTTCAGAAGGATCCTCTTTGCCAGTTCCAAATTCATAATAATTATTGTAACTGATAATATCTTGGTACCGCGTTAGTTTTTCTTTAGTATTAGCAAAACTATCTAGGGGCATCATTAAGCTAGCCGCAGCACCCATAGCAAAAGTTTTCAGAAAGCTTCTTCTATTTTGATAAATGGATAAAGGTGTAATTTCTTTCCAATGAATTTTCGGAACTTTATTAGTCATGAATTCTGATTCTTTGGATAATAATCAGCCTTAAAAATAAATATAAAAATAAACCTAAGGGACCTGTAAAATAGGTAAGAATTAAAGGAAATAGCACTACATATTTATGTATACCATTTCGCAGTGCGTCTTTAGCGATCCAAGTTCCTGTAAAAATACTGATAGTTAAAAAATGGATCCAGAAGGTAAGCAGAAATATTTTATTAGATAATAATGATCCAAGTTCATCCAAACCTAAATATAATTTAAAATTTCCCGCAGCTTTCGTGGCAGCGTCTGCTGCAAACATTCCTCCAGCGTAAAATTCTTGGTAGAGCAAATAGCCATAGGTGAAGGCAAGTAGAATAGGTAGAAAAATAGAATTAATTACAATGTTGGTAAATCTTGAACCTGGCATGAATACTAACATCAACCACAAAGGGATAACTCCATAGTTAGCTAGTAGATAAATGTGCTCCAGGGTAAAAAAATCTTTGATAGTTTCCATGTTGTGATAATTAAATATTATATATGAATTATTACAAATCTAGCAAGAAAACTTACGAAACGGACGAAGAAATCAAAGAACTTGCTCTTAATTATTTAGATAAATATCAACCTTCTAAAAAAGATTTGCGCCTGTACTTGTTTAAAAAAGTCTTATCCGACGAACAAGGGACAGCAAGCAAATCCATTGTCTTAGAACAAATTGATAAAGTCATTCAGCAATTGGATAGTTTAGGATTAGTCAATGATGATTTGTATTCAGAACTAAAATCGAAAAACTTTTTAAAGAGAGGATATTCTATAAACAAAATTAAAATGACACTGTCACAAAAAGGGATTGATAGTGAATTACTAAAAAAAACCATAGAAAAAATTAAGAACGATCATGAAGATCCTGATTTTTATTCAGCCATCAAGGTTTGTAAAAGAAGAAGAATAGGACCGTACCGACCGGATGCAAATAAAGAAATGTTTTTTAACAAAGATATAGGTGTACTAGCGCGGGCAGGATTTAGTTATGATACATCGATACAGGTATTAAAAATTGAGAAAAAAGAACTTAAAATCTTAGAAAAAAAATTATAATTATTTTTTCTTATTTTCTTTTGCCTGTTTCTTTTTTTCCTCTAATACTAATTGATCAATATGCCTTTGTAAGGATCTTCGTACAAAGCTAAACACCAGTATTCCAAAAATAGATACTGAAACAATAATGATTAATATGGTCTTAAGCATACTTATAAATTTGCTGTTCTTCTCACTAGTAAAGAAGGATTATAAAATTTAGGTTTTCCATAAGTAATTTTTTTATGTTGATGCGTGGTAACCATAGCACCTGCGTGTTCTGCAATGGCGTGACCTGCTGCAATATCCCATTCCTTAGCTCGTGGTCTTGCTGCGTACACATCATATTCACCTGAGGCAATTAAACAAAATTTATAAGAACTTCGCACATTTAAAAAGGTAGTTGCTTTATGTTTCTTTAAAATATTCATGATGATGGAAGAAGGGTGAGAGGAGTTAGTGAGCGCAGATACCGTTTGTTTTCTTACTTTTCTGCAATTAAGTTTGATTGTTTTTCTTCCCCTAACTTCATAAGCATGACCCATTCCATAGGAGTAAAATAGTCTACCTTTTTTAGGGGCATAAATTATTCCCAGCACTGGTAGTTTGTTCACAATTAAGGATGCATTGAGCGTGTATTCATCTTTGTTCTTAATATAAGCGCTCGTTCCATCGATGGGATCGATTAACCAAAAAGTATCTCTTTTATGAACTTTGTTTCTTTGAATGGTTTCTTCAGAAACTATTTCAATAGTAGGAGTAATTTTTTTGATGGCAGCTTGTAAAATTTTATCCACTGCAAGATCACCGTTAGAGACAGGTGTGTTGTCCGGTTTGGTAAATATTTTTAATTGATCACCAGATAATTCAATAGATTTTTTTCCAGCCTTCTTAAAAGCAGGAAGCAGCTTCATCACAATAGATTTATAATAAGCTTGGTTAAATTTCTTCATGATATTTTTCTAACACAATCTCATCAGTATTGATGGTTTTTTTTCCTGCATGTTGAAAATTGACGGTTACTTTATTCTTGATAATAGACTGAACTTGTCCAATACCCCAATCTTTTTCGTTAGGATTGATTACATAATCACCTAAATCAAAATCAAAAAACATGATTGTTAAAAATTGTTAATTTATAATAATAAAGTGTTATATATCATTTATGTCTTTAGCAACTTCCATAAATAACCAAGAGGTTAATTCTTTAGGTTTTGCCAAATCTCCTAAACATACCAAAGTAGTGGTGGCGATGTCCGGTGGAGTTGATTCTTCTACCGTGGCCGCATTACTAAAACAGCAACAGTATAATGTTATAGGAATCACCTTGCAATTATATGATTATGGAAAAATTGGAAAAACTGCAGGAACTTGTTGTGCGGGTAAAGATATTTATGATGCTAAAAAAGTCTGCGAGCAATTAGATATTGAACATCAAATATTTAATTATGAAAG
>Ga0222713_10000723_pt1 | contig 37253 bp, 54 predicted proteins | sample C33_649DmetaG_FD_165061 | JGI IMG/M metagenome (GOLD analysis project Ga0222713, IMG submission 165061) | Estuarine water microbial communities from San Francisco Bay, California, United States - C33_649D | ecosystem: Environmental > Aquatic > Marine > Unclassified | place: USA: California... | reverse complement strand
ATGTATTAATATCAAATAAACGCAAGTGCATTCTACTTGTGTCATCTTGATATGAAGATTCGGGAACATAATCATAAACTCTTGCTTGTCCTATGGTGGTGCCAGAAGAAACTGATGGATTTGAACCCAGTCTCGAACTCATCAAATCAATTACTACAGTTGTCCCAACCCCTATAGGAGCAGAACCATATGAATTATTAACTACAAATAATGTCCCTGCACCAAAGTTTACCGATAGATTGCTGACAGTTCCTGTTGTTCTGGGTTTAGGAACATCTATTAAAGTTGATGATATTGATTCTACATCGTAACCTTTTACATAGGCTTTTCCTGGACCAATTTGATAGGTCATCAAATCTTCAGATGGCACATTTCCATTTGAAGTTGTTTGTTCTGGATAATATAATCCATCAATTGAATATCTATCGTTTAATGTTTCTCTTGCAAATACACTAAAGGGACTTACGATGTAATCTCCAGATTCATCAAAAGTTCTTCTTGCCAATTCATCTCGTATTAGGCTATATTGAGCATTTTCTGAAGATGTATATGTTGGAATACCAAAACTGACTCTAAATATCTCTACAAAATTTTCAGTATCAACATCATCTAAAAGTTTTTTTGTTAAAATTAAATTTAACTGAAATCTATCAGCTCCAGGAGCTGCATAGTTTGAAAATCCTTGTGCATTATCATTCAAGGATCCATCTTCAAACGAATTTACAATTTTTTCTTCTATTTCAAATCCAACTTTGTATGATGGTTCTACACCATATTGATCTAAAAGTAAACTTTGTGCTTGTACCTTTGCAAATATCCCACGAACAAAGTAAATACCCGGAGATAGGGATACATAAGATGCTAATGATACTGAATTAGAAGATATTGTATTACAAAAACCTTGCCCAGATTGTATAGTAGAATTTCCAAATGATATCGATTCTTCTAATAGTAAAGTTTCTGAATCAAAAAATGTTCTGATATCAAAATTTTCTCCACCACTTTCTAAAAATTTTACATATAAAGTATAATTTCCTCTTTCAGACTCTGTATTTTTTAGTATATAAAATACTTCTCCTAAAACATTACTAGATTGACCTCTTATCTTTTTTCCATTAAGTTCATCAAAATATAAAGAAACAGGTATTCCACCAAAAGTAGATTCTATTTCTACTGCATAAACTGGATTTTCGTATTTTAAGTTTCCTGGAACAACAACAGACCCATCTTTAAAGATGTGATTCCCAAATTGTTCAATTTGATTTTGTAGTATTGATTGTTGAGTTGTTAACTCTCTTGCCTGAATAGGGTATCCAGGTTTAAACAAAACTTTATAGTAATTTTTATCGCTATCAAAATCATCGAAATATGGAGATACGTTGAGGTTGGTCTTTTGTGCCATAATTCTTAGAATTGCAAAATAACTTTGATATCTTCTTTTTGATTTGAGGATCTTGTAATCGAAGGTCTGTTATCAATGTAGATGATATTTCCTGAGTATTTTTTAACCTCTGGATTTGCTACACCATTAATAAAAGACTGTCCAAGATTATATCTTCTATTATTTAGTGTAGTTGAAACACCTGTAAATGTTGTATCGATGTACAAATTCGTATCAGTTATGAATATTGTTCCCCCTGCACCAACAGAATCGGTAAATCTATTTAAATTAATTCCGTAAGTTGGAGAATTATTTTGAGATCCATCTGTGTTAAATCCAGCAAGGCTTTTATCTTGCCAGTACTTTAAAACACCTGTAGTTTGATCATAGGAAACAACTCTACCTACTGCAGTGGTTCCTGTGCTTATTGTTTGAGTAAATCTAGAATTTGCAGTAAAAGTGGCACTACTATAACCAATTCCAGCAAGTCTTAATGCATATACTGCGCTCGCTTTTTCAATATCTAAAAGTGAGGTTGAACTATAAGCCAGAGGATTTTCTACAATTCCAACCCTAGCAATTTTATTACCAGTTACAAAGTCTGGATTTTCTATGTCATTTTCTATTCTTGAATAAATTAAAACATTATATGCACCAAGTTCTCTATAAACATCTGCTCCATGTCCTCCTTTTGGGGGAATTATGACATCAAAAGTTGGCGTTACTGTCCCAGTCGGAACATTTCCTCCAACCAAATCAATGGTTCCAAAAGTATATCCATCTCCACCAGAAGAAACTGTAATAGATTCTACTTTAGAATCGTTATTAATTACAATGGTTGCTTTTCCTCCGCTTCCATCACCTTTAATTGGGACATTTGTATAAGTTCTATTTGCTGTACCTAAACCAACACCACGATTTGTAATTGTGATTATTTTAAGTTGATTGTTTGTAGCAGCAGCATTATTTCTGATTGCTGCATTTTCTGTACCTGTTTCCCAATTTTTGGGTACAGGTATAAAGTTTACAGTATCAAATTTTACAATCTCACTTGGTTTGACAGTATAAAGATATTTCCAGATATATCCATCACCACTATCACCTGCTGCTTTGGGTTCTAAATCGGTAAAAGTTGGTTCATCTAGAGAGGGTCTTCCTGTAGGATTTTCTGGATCTGTTCCGTTCTGAAGACAAATATAAACTCTATAATCGCTGTTTATTACATAATAATTTGCTGAGTAGAGACTGGTAGCACCTGATGGTTTTGAGGTGTTTGTTCTACTAATATCATGGCGATACATATCGTAGGTTGTTCCTGATGACCAAGTTATTTTTCTAACAACTTGATTTACGTCAGATGCTTTAATTTTTTTCAAAGCAACCATTGTATCCCAATAATCATTTTCTTGCTCAAAACTGTCTTTAGGTGATGGTGGGTTAGTTTCCCACCCAGAAGAATAATCAGTTGCATTAGTTAAACCAACAAAAGCATAATAAGAGTTTATCGAAGAAGTTGCTGCCGAAACAAAATTCTTCGCATTCAAAATTCTTAATTGGTCAGTTATAATTGCAGACATTTTACAGTTTTTTATCTATTTATGAGGTTGAATACCCAATATATTTTAATTTATTATACCTTTGGACTATAGGTGAAGTTGAAATTCCAGCAATATTTGCATAAGTTGTGAATTGTTGGGGATCAATTCTAGTTGGTGTTAAAATCCTTCCCCAACTATATTCGCCATAAAAACCACTAAATCCAAGTCCGGTCAATCCATTGTAATTGGATACACTCACTGTAACTTTAGCAACATTAGTAATACCAACACCAGGTACTGCAGTTTGTGCAACAGAAACTGCAGCCACTTGATAAATGTTATCTATAAATGTCGTTCCTACTCCAACAATTCCATTTGAAGAATTAAGTGAAGTAAGTCCCTTACCTACATTAGATTTAGAAACTACAAAATAATAACCAGTCTGAATACCACTAATGCCAGTTGTTGCAATACCAACACTAACAATTTTGGAATCTCTCAGGATTGAATTATTTGGAATAAAGAAATCAAACACTATTCCGGTTGATGCAACACCAACAGATGTAGTATTGATACCAGTAATTAATCCAAAATCTCCCTCATAAGAAACTTTGTCAATTACCTCATATTTTAATGAGGGTGGTTCAATTAAAACCGCAGGAGGTTGGTTAGAAGAATATCCAATTCCAGGAACAGTTATTGCAATTCCTGTTACAACCCCACCAGATATAGATGCAGATGATCTTGCAGTATTTTGTGCTGCGGTTGTTCCAAAACCAATTGGACTTGCAATTGTTACTATGGGTGCGGTTGAATATCCAACACCACCATCAGAAATAACGATTGAAGAAACAGTTCCTGAAGAAGATACTGTGGCAGTAGCAGCAGCAGATGTTATATTGTCTTGAGAGATAATAATAATCTTATTTTGTGGTTTTTCATTAGTTCCATCATGAGTATATTCTTTTTCACTGTCAAAGAATGCTTTAACACTTTCGACAAAAATTGCAGTAGATCCGATACCAACATTTTGAATGATGTTCGTAGTGGGTTGAATATATGGTTCATAGATAGACCTATCTTTTCCTACATAAAAACCATTTACTACGCGATCTTCGGTTTGCCTACACCAAGTTAATGGTCTAATTAAGTCTTCATTTGAAGATACTCCAGGTCCTGGGTACAAATTAGTATTAAGTGTGTCCGATGAAATAATATCCGTCACTACTCTATCTTCTTGTGATAGATTAATATTATCATCTGTTAACAATACATCATCTCCAATTTTAATTGTTTCAAGAATATCAATAATTTGTGTGTCTACATCACCAGTTCCCCTGTAGAATAATATCCTCGAAGTATCACCCTCTTTTGGAGCTTCTGTAAACCTTATAATACTTCCACCAGTAAACACATAACCTTTACCTGGAACTTGTAATACATCATTAATAAAAACTAATAAAGTTGCTTGGACATCAATGTTTGATCCTTTTTTAGACCTAATTGTAGTTTGATTGCCATTGATACGAATTGGGAATGATTTTCTGTTTCCATCAAATAAGACATCAAATGGATCTATTACTTGAATTCTACCTACAGACCAAGCAGAAAACTTATCAGATTGAATTTTATCTACTGAAATTTGGAATTCTGAGAAACTCAATGAGGTATTTGTTGGGATTCCAGAAATTCCGCCCGTAGAAATTGTTAAAATATCGTTTTGTTTGTATCCATATCCTAGATTTTTCAATTCAAAAGATATAATACTAGAACCTTGTCCGACAACAACATCTACAATAGCACCTGTCCCAACTCCAGGTTGTGATTGGGAACTATAAATTAATGGGAGATTTGAGTATGATAATGGAGAATCAAAAACAACAATTGGTGGATTGGTTGTAGTATATCCAGTTCCTGGATTGGTAATAGCAACACTAACTATATGCCCATTACTAACTGTGGCAGTTCCTATAAATTTAATATTCGGAATTCCAGTGCTTTCCGTCTTGACACCAACATTAACGATAGTTTGAATTCCAACTCTATATCCAGATCCACTATTTCCAATACTAATAGATTGTATTGTTCCTGCAGAAGAAACAATAGCAGTTCCACCTGCTGCTACAAGTGGTTGATAAGCAAATCCTTGAGTAGAACCAACCGATAAAATAATTCCACCTCTAGGAATACTAGCAGTGTTTATATCATAATTTGTCGAACTAGCAGTCCCCACAAAAGTAATAGTCGTAATTCCTGCATTTTCTTCCAAATCATAATTGTCAATTACGCCGGTTGCATTTGGACCTTGGAATATATCATTGATCAAAACAATAGCATTATCAGTAGATACTCCGGTAACATTTGCCCCGTTTGATTTTAAGGTAAAGGTTTTATCTATTCCATTGAAATTGTTTGATATATTATCAAAGATATAATTTTTAGTATAAGGTTCAATAGAAGTATCCTCTTCTCCGGACCTTAAAAATATTCTTCCACTAAATGTCGATCCCGTTTCAAGTCCAATATAATCAACTTCATCTGCTCTATTTGTTGGATTTAAAATGGGAACTTTTCCATAAGGAGGTTCGTCAAAATAAATTGTATTATCAACAATGTTGTAGTTTCCTAAAACTTTTGCAACTAGAGAGGAAGATGTATGAGTTGATAAACCAGTTCCCAACCAAGGTCTCAAAACAGATATTGCATTTGTACTTCCAACACCAACAGATGTAACTCGCATAATTTCATTATCAATCTTAATCAAATCTCCACCAAATATTGAACTTATTCCTGAAACAGATATTTCTGAATCGAATAGATTTACATTTTTCGATAAAACAGTGGTAACTGCAGTAGATGTAATTGGGGATTGAATTACGTTATCAATACTAATAATAGATTTTTTATTTTGATTTTTGGAAGTAAATATGTGAGAAGTTCCTGCTCCTACTGCATTTATATCCAAAACAGTAGGAACAGACCTTAAAGCATTGGATGCTGAAGATGCCACTCTTATGTTCAAATCATTAACTTTAACAACATATAATGTTGAAGGAAGTTTATCAGTTGTCCCTATTCCTGCTATAGAGGTTGTTGCTATGCCTATAGGTCCAGATCCAGTGCCAGAATATGAGTAATTTATTTCTTCTCCAGTAACAAAGAAATGATTTGGAATTGTGATAGTATCTGCACTTGTGTTTACTATTAATGAATTACTGCCATCAAAATATCTTTGGAAAATTGGTAAATTTTGATGTTTTAAATCAAATTTCTTTTTAATGTCATTTTCAGTTCCAGTATAAGTTCCATAGTCATAGTGTAAACCACCATTTGTCAAGGATATTTCGCTAGTATCATCTGATAAGTACAGTGAAACTTGGAAAACCTTAACATCAACATCAATATTTTCTATTGGTGTAAAATAAGTATTTGTATCTGACCCAGAAATTCCCGCAGTTGTTATTCCTAAAGAGGAAGATGTATTTAAGTTTCCAAATTCTAAAATATAGCACTCATTACTAGATGTATCAGTTATAGTTAAAAACTCAGAGATCTGATATTGCAAATTAGTTTTGTCTTCGATACTAATAATTGAATACGAACAATTATTGAGAGTATTTGAATATTTTGATATTATGTTTGATACTGGAGAAGAACTAGATGCAATCGACACTGAGGAGGAATCTAAAGTAGCCCCTCCAATGGTTTGTGTTCCAACACCGGTCAAACTTGTATTGGCAAGTGAAACATTAAAAGTATTAACTGTATAATCGATAGATGTAGTGTTATCTGGTATTATATCAATTACTACATTATTTCCAGAAAGATATGCATTATATGTTCCTATTCCAGATGTAGATTTTGAAGAAAGACTATTAGTTGTTACTTGCCCATAATCTAAGAATAAAACTTCAGAACCATTATGAATATATGTAATTTCATCATATTCATAATAAGAAGAATCTGTTGCTCCAATTTGAACTAAAACTTTTGATGATCTATATGTTGATGCAATACCAACTATTGTCGTTGCTGTGCTAGTTCCTATTGATATTGTTGATGTATTTGTATGAACAAGAACGGATGTTCCCAGACTTGTAGTTCCAACTCCGCTTACAACATCATTTAGAGAGAATGACAAATTAGAAGTATAATAATCATTAAACTTAAATTTGTTGGGATAGAATAAGAGATTACCTTCATTTCCAGAAATGTTAAAATCAAAAAATCCCAAATCTCCAATCGAATTCATTCCATATTGGTTTATGAAACCATTACTGTCATCATGAACCAATGATACCAAAGAAACTTGAACTTCATTAGATAATTTTCTATCTTTTACTAAAACAATATACTTTTGAGACCTAAAATCATTAAGAATAAATGAATCAACAACACCAAAAGTGGTTACTCTTGGATTGCTATTAAATTCGTCAGAAATATCGTCAATCATTAAGACTTTATTACCAATTGATTCGATATAATCTTGCAATATTCTTGAATTAAATATTATTTCATCTGATAAAATATTTCCATCAATAGTTAAATTATTTTCTCTTGCAAGATCAAAATCAAATACGCAGTTTAGATCAATAAATCGTGATAGATCTGCGACTCCAGAAAAATCACCCTGATTTTGATCTGTAGAAATTCCTAAACTATTTGAGTTTGATTCAATTATTAAATTGCCAAATTTTTTAAATCCTGCAGTATGGTTTAAACTACTTACTGCATTATCCCAAGTGTTTAGATCTTTCTGTGATTTTATATCATATGAAAAATATTGATAATAATCACTATCATGAACTCTCTGAAAATTATTGTTTAAAAATCCAGTTTCAGTATTCCATCCCTTTTTAACTATAGAATAGGAGTCTACATTATAATTTGAATCTAAACTTATTATTTTCTTTATTGAAGCAGTAGAACCTGAGGTTTTCCCTCTCAAAAGTTCATTTTCTTTAAAATCTTGGGTAGTAGATACTTTTAGATATTGGTTAATTGAATCCCAAGACTGTACACTTCCTGATGCATCTGATGAATAAACAATTTCACCTTCATAAAAATTATTTTGTTTAAGAACGGGATTAAAAATGGGAAAATGCGATTGTGGTATTATTCTTCCAGAAGAATAAAAACTATTGAAAGTTCCTGGATCTTCTCCATCAAGAAGATAATTTGATAAACTATAAGAAACTGTAGCACCAATTCCACCAATATTTGCATCTAATGATGTAATAGTAAACAATGCATAATCATAATTTGCTGAATTAAATCCTTTTCCTGTTGTTGTTATTCCAACATTAGTTCCTTCTATTAAAACTTTTTCTCCAACAAAAAATGGAAAGTCCTCCGGATCACTAAAACTAGATCCTAAGGTAATGGTAACGTCTTTTGTATTAGTATTAAATACTATATTTTGAATCTTAATACCATTTGAATTGTTTGTTGGTATTATTTTTGGAGTTACTTTACTTATTTCTGTACTATTTTTTAGAATAGTAACTTTAGAATCTCCAAATTTATAAGTTAAGTCTACATCTTTAATAATTTTATTAGTTAGTCCATCAATAACTATCAAACTTGGAATAGAATTGTAATTTCTACCAAAAGAAGAAATGCCAATATAATCAAAAGTAGATAAAGAATCTAAAATTAATATTTCTGGAAGTTTTGTTGTTGGTCTTATGCTATAATCCGATGGATATTCAAATCCAATATCTTCAATTTCTGTTGATGTAATTTTTCCAATAGAAGTACTATCTGGATTTAAAATTGCACCAGTACCAGTTTTTGAAATAACAGAAGTAATTCCAGGTAAAACACTATAACCACTTCCGCCACTTTGTATGGAGATTTTTTGAATTTCCCCAAGCACTGAACTCGAATCAGTATAGTATTCTATTCCTGTTGAGTAAGAATAAGATTCTGGAATTTCTAAAATATTGTACTTAAATGAAGTAGAAGAAATGCCTACTACACTATAATTTCCATTATATCCACTTTCAATCAAATTAATTTGATTATTTGCACGTATTTCAGTGTCAACTATGATCTCTTTCTTAGTTTGAGAGTTTAAATTAATATTAATAGGAGTTAGATTATAATATAAGTTAACTGGAACGTTATCATTAAGAGTTAATGTGACCTTTGCAGTTGAATCTATTCCAATGTTTCCAGTTTTTGATACTTCAAAAATTGATGAAGATTTTGTAGTCTCAAATTCTGTTTTAAATTGATTATCTTCGTAAATTTTAAAATCAAACGCAGAATAAGTAATGCCTGCCCCAACAAAAGAAAGAGATGGGTCAGAAAGATCAAAAATTACCGTTTTATTTTTTACAAGAGATAATGGTGGATTTATTGGAGAAATAGTTCCTGGTTGAGAGGATGAAATGGTAATCACTTCAGGAACAGATTTTGTTGCCTGATAATAGCTGTTGGATAATTTAATTTTATTTGAATCAATAACTACAACGTAGTAAATTCCTTCATTTACCAATCCAGATGCTGGAGTCGTACTAGTATAAATTACTTTTTCTCCAGAATAATAATTGTGGTTATTGATTGTGATGATGCTATTTGTTGTATCAATAGAAGAAAAAGTTCTTGGATTTATTACTAATCTTCTATTATAGTCATTATATTTAACTATAAAGGTAGTAGAAACTCCAGGTCTTACATTAATTGTTATATTATCATATAAAGATAATCCATGTGTCTCTGCGGTAGAAACAGTAACCACATTTTTGGTAATTTGTCCAGATAAAGTATTTGAATAATTTGTTTTAAAACTATGAGTATTTCCCGTTCCTACAGATGTAAAGTATAAAATACCATCTGCAATTGACGATCCTACAGCAACAAAAGTACCAGTTGATCCAAGTCCAACTTTAACAGTTGAAATACCAATTAAATCATTGGATATTTTTGCAACGTAAACAATTGATTTTTCTCCTAATACAAAAGAAGAAGATCCATTAGTAGAAACGGATATTCTAGTTCCACCATTTGAAGAATAAATTAAGGAATCTCCTGTGTTTAAATTATGATCTTTAATATAAATTGATTGAGTTGGAATTGTTAGTTGTGTAATTCCAACACCTGGATTTGAAAAATAAAGTGTGCTTACTATTCCCACACCGGAGGTTGTCCCCAGTCCAACCGTTTCTTTAGGATCAAAATAAAATTCTTTATCAATGTCAAAATTGTATGAAGTGGAAATTCCAAAATTAAGTTTAAACTTTCTTGATTTTTCTGTTAAAGCAATTCCCGCAGAATAAGATGACACTCCAATAGTGCCATTTTGATTACGTTCAACTCTAACTCTGGATGACTGGAGATCGATATTTAATATTTTAATTTCTTCATTTGCAATTCGGTAAATATCATTTTCTTTAATATTTGGATAATTTAAATTTCCAGATATATTAAAATAAGTAACTATTCCCGTATATTGGGCTGACCCAACTCCAGCAGTTAGTGTTAAAATGTTTGTATTAACTGTTATACTACCTGATTTTTTATAATCATATTTGCCAGTAAAGGTAACTAAGTCTCTATTTAAATAGTTATGTGGTACTGAAGTAAATCCAACAAACTCTTGACCATATGGATAGAATTTAACATCATCAAAAGATGAAGTAGCAACACTAATTTGATTTACTAATTTACCTTTTAGTGAAGAAACTTTTGCTTTTGCTCTTTGTACAGAAGTCCCACTAAAGGCAACTATATCTCCAATTTTATAATTTTGCCCTCCAGTTTCAATTCCTATCGAATCGACAGATCCTGTAGATACCGATTTAACTGCAGCATTTTGAGATTTAATAGTATTTGGATTTAAAACATAATCATACAAAGAAATATTGTATGGACTTATATTTCTTCTCCATCCGGTTTTGTTTATATCAATATTATCTTGATTTGATGCGCTTTCGAAGTTAAAATCAATTGGTTTTGATTTATAACTAGGACCTATAATGTAAGGAAAAACGGGTTTTTTGTAATTTGCAAATAAACCAGAAGATTCAACTAATCCATCATTAATGGTAGTAAAATATGCATATATTCCATTTGGATATTCTGGGGTAACTGCAAATCGACCGTTGTTTTCATCTAGATCACCATTTCCGTCATACACATAGTCTTCTATAAAGAATCCTTCTGGATAAATTGAAGTTTTTGGTCTGGTTAAATCATTACTTATATTTGTTTTCTTTTTGTATCCGGAGACTAAACACTTTACTGCTCCCCCTGTTTTTGATGAATATCCATATGGTCCATAAATTGGATTTCCATCATAAGCCCAACCAAGTATAGGAGAATGTGCTGATGAAACAATTTCTTTGCTATCTAATATTTGCAAATCTTGAACATATACCCTTTTTCCATCCCTAAATCTTGATGCTTGGGTAGAAGATCTCAAATACCTAGGAGCATACGCATGAGTATATTCCAATCCATAGTTTGTATTTAATCCGGCATTTAATATACCATCATCATCGGTTATTTGAGAATTTTGTGTTAATCTTTCGACTAGATTGATTTTCCAAGATTTTATTTGAGATTCTAGTTTTGCACCAGATCCTGCGGGTATAACATCAATAGATGTGCTTGATGAACTATATCCACCACCACCATTTATAACTTTAACCTCAGACAAAGACCCATTAGAAAGGATGGGAGTTAATAAAGCACCAAAACCAGTGCCATTAATTTGAAGAGTTGGTGGTGAATTATATCCTCCACCTGGACTATTAATTATAACATTTACAATTTGTCCATTTGATATTACAGGAGTTAGTTGAATTCCCGATCCTGAATTAAATTCAAATAATGGCTGACGATTATAATTAATAATTTCCTCAGACCCATAACCTTGTCCTCCAGAATGGACAAATACTGACTGCACCTCACCTCGAAAAATTGGTTGAACAATTGCACTAAAATCTTGATCAGTAAGAGTGGAAACTCCGATTTTTCCTTTTATTCTTACTTTAATTTCTGGGTAGTTGAATTTATGAACTCCACTTCCAGCAGATGTTAAATCAATGTATTGTTTGGTATCATAATAAAAAGATGTAGCAATTCCTAAAGTACTAATTCCAATTTGTGATAGTTTAAATTGATTATCATCTACTTTAGTAACATAATATGATGTTGCAGAAGATAATCCCCCGATAGGAGTTTCTAAAGCGTTATATACAATTATTTCTCCGCTATTGTATCCATGATCATTTATCTTGATAACATTTGAAGAGGTATTGATCCCACTTGTACTTGTGGTTACTAGTTTATTTTGATATCCTACACCACTACTATCTACGGTAATTGATCCTATTTTTTTCTTTTTGTTTCTTGACTTGAATGAATGATTTCCAATGCCATAGGAAGTTAATTGTATTGTATTAATTCCCGATACTGCATCTAGAAAAGAATTATGTAATTTTACGTTATATGCATCTTGAACTGAAACATAATAGGATGAATTTGTAGATAAACCTCCAATTGAACCTTGCCCATCAGTTATATAAACAACCTCTTCAGCATCTCTAAATTTATGATGACTGGAAAATCCAATTTTATTTGTTGGATTTAATTTAACTAAATCAGCAGATCCCTGGGAATTAAAAGAAACAAAGTGGTCAAAGCTGACTAAATTTGCAGTTGCGGAAGCACCATTTCCATTTCCACCTACAATGTCAATTTTTGGTTCCTCTAAGTAATCAAATCCATAATCGATAATATCAATTCTTTCCAATCCACCAATAACAGAACAATATGCAGTAGCACCAAATCCAATTGGATCGGAAATTGTTAATATAGGAGGATTGATAATATCATAATCAGATCCAGATGCTATTGGTATAATTTTTTCAATAGGACCATAATAAACATTATCTTTCGACTTATAGTTAAGAACTTCAACTCCATTTATAAAAATACCAGTTAGACCTGGATCTGTTTCATAAGAATTTTCATCATTTTCTGGAGATGAAATTTTTCTAATTAATTTTTGAGATTCTAAGAGTTGAGTTGTTAAATCTCTATAAGTAAATTCAGTAAGTTCAAATTTAGCATCAATAGCAGTTCCTCCTACAGAAACAAAATTTTCTGTGAAAATATTTGCTTTACTTTTTGCTAACTTTATCTGCGTTTCATTTACTTTTTTAATAAAGTAAACACCAGTTGCTATTCCCAAATTAGAATTTTCATTTGGTTTATAAACAATCGAATCTCCAGTATAAAGTCCATGTTGACCAATATCTAAAACTGTACCACTAAAAGATCCACTAAAAGTTACTGAGCGATCATTTATTTTTAAAGTCTGATTTAGATATGAAGGCAGTGATGGTGAGGAAACGTATAATGTGTCCTGATTTTCATAATAAACATTTTGTACGTTTGATGTATATTGGTCTACTAGAGGATAATTTTCAGATGATACTTTGGATAAATTCTTTTTAACAATATATGTAATATTGGTATTTAATAAAGAACTTTCTGAACCCAATTGAACACTAAAAGATTTTTCATTAATAAAAGATACAACAAAACCTGTGTATTCTACACCACTTGAAGATAAAAGTGTTACTGAATTTCCTATTCTAAAGAAATGCTCGTCATTAAGATTAACTCTATATGTTTTATCGGAACTATCTAACAATTCTATTGATTTTACATCATATTTTACTGGAATATTAAAAAACCAGTTGTTTGATTTGTAGTCCTTGAGATCTATACCTAGGGTCTTTATTTTTATTGAGTCTTTATTTGAATAAAAACGAGTATTATCTGGTAAATTTAATCCAGACAATACGCCCATTATTCTAATTTTTATTTTTTCATCATTCGAAGATGCAAATTCATTTGTTTTTATTTCTGTAGATTCTGGAATATCTTGAGTTATCCCATCACATTCCAAGAACTGGTTTAGTGTTTTTTTCTTATAAGTAATATTTAATGAGGTTCCATTTTCAAGATCTACAACAATATTTCCATTTGTCGTTGGAAATCCTACGGTAGAATCAACCTCTAATGTATTTGATCCTAAAGCAATATTTAAAACTGTTTTTGTTTTAGACTGAACTGTGAAATTGCCATATACAGTTCCTTCTGCACCAATATCCCTACTATAACCAGAATCTAAACTTATAACATAATAATCTTTCGATCCCCTTTTAATTTTTTCTACTTTAGTTACTGTTCCTTGTGCAATTATCTCATTATTGGAATCTCTTTGATAAAGAGTTTCATTTATTAAATCTTCTGGGTTTCCTTCGATTTCTTCAACGACTAAATCGGAATTAATTCTATATTGTGCATCTGATGGTTCAATTAGATAATCTCTTGGTTTAATAACCTCAACATTTTGTCCATATAAAGCACCGAACAAAATTTTAAATGAATTATCAGTTCCTTTTGAGGAATAAAAATCTATTGATTGCTTAATGAAAAGATTTTCATTTAATTCGGAATAAAGTTCTCTATCTTCAAAACCAGGAGTTACTTGTTTTTTAACCTTAATTAAAAATTCTTTTAGGAAAAGAATACTTAAATTAGATACAGTTGTAAACGCACTATGTTCTTGTGCTTCTGTTTCTGTGAATATTAGTTGATCCTTTGTTTTGTAAGAAGTTACACCATTAAATCCACGTACACATCCCTCAAAACTTGTGGAAGTTTTTGAAGTATACGTAATGATTTCAGAATCAATTAATAGAAGGCCGTAAGAATTTGGAAATCCAGCAGTGGAAGTTACATTTATTGTTGAATCGAAAAAAGTTACATCTGATGTTAAAGTTGTAGAATCTGTTAAATTTGTAAGTTGATCTACCTTAACATATTGATCAACATTCTGAAGTATATCGCTTACATTTCCTTGACTTTCTAAGGAAGTGTAATATTGCGATAAAAATTCGGAAACAAGAGGAAATTCTTCTAAAACAAACTGAGGTAGTTGATTTTCAACTATTGAACTGATTTTGATTCTGGTTTCTGTCATTTTATTATATTCTTACGAGGTCTCCGTTAGTGTAGCTTGATGTAACTTTGTATGTTGATCCAGATATATCTGAACCAGAAGAAATTTCATCAGATAACATATTTAATGTTGTATTATTAATATCTAGTTGCAAATACAAATCCTGTAATCCAATCACATCATTGGATTTTGGAACCACTGAAATTTGAATGATTGGTTGCGAGAATGATATTTTTGAAGTTGCAGATATATTCACTGGATATAGTTTTATTTCACCCTTTACATAATCAATTATACCGACATTTTTCCTTACAACTATTGGTTGAGTTGAGGAATCCAATTTAAAAAAGAATATACTTCCAGTTAGACCGTTGGAATCTGGAAGATCTGCCATATAAAGGGTTTCATTTATTCCGGAGATGCGGAATCCTGAAGATTTAATATTATACCCATTAATATTTTTAATATGAAACTGATTTCCGTAACAGATCTCATAGTCGGCAAATTTATTAACCTCAACTTTCAAATCACGTCTCATTACGACTTTAGTAATATTGGATGTAACAGCAGAATTTGAATCGTCGATTATTTTAAGATATTTACTATACTTAAATCTTGCCCCATATTTGTTCATTTCTTTCGAATTTGCATAATTTTTAATATTATTGAAAATAATATCTTTCAAATAATTTGGATCATTTGTTGCATTTGAGTTATAATAAGCAGTAATGTCAGTTTCCAGATAAAGATATTTAAGATCAATAATTTCTGGAACTATTCCAGCAACTGCATATCTTCTTAGTTCTCTTTCAATATTGTCTTTAACTTGACTTGAAACAAATGGACCATTGATTGGTTTTATACTAATAAAAACCCTTCCATATTGTGGAGGTGTTAAATCTTCTCCACCAAAAACTGATATGGATTCTGCTTCAGAATAAATTGTGGGAATAATAGTTTCATAATCAGTTGCAGTAACCGCACGATTTTGTGAAGAATATTTTCTTGGTGCGTACTTTTTAATTGATTCAACAGATTCAATTTCTCTTCCATTTTGTGATGGAGAATTAGTTGTAATTAAAGAAATACCCGTTGTAACTACTCTATTGTTATTATCTACAATACGCCCATTAAAATTAAAAGAAGAAACTCCATTTCCACTTTCGCCATTTGTAATGTTATAAGAGACTTCAATATAATTCAAGTTTGATAATTTTTTACCAAATACCCCATCACCAAAAATTAATTCATATCTTTGATCTTCAATTTCTTGAATAAAGAAAACTCTTGATTCTGAAGTAACTTCAAAAAAGTTTTTTGATAGTTTATATGTGCTTCTAACTGTGCTTGCTTGAGTATCTCGTACAAAAACACTAATTGAATCCATATCAATATTTGCATTATCTAAAATAAATTTTTGATTTGGATTGTTAGCATCAACTGTGAAACTGTTAATAACGTATGTCCCTTCATAGACATTAACATTTTCAAATAAAGCAATTCCATTAACTACTGGAACTGTAATGTCTTGGGGTATAATAAAAGAAAAACTTTGATTACCAAAAGAAGTATTTGATGTACAGACTACGCCACTCTTTAATGTTAAAGTGAGTGGATTTGTTGTGAATCCTGTTGTATCCACAAAAAAGGAAATATTTGCCTTTGCTGCTGAACGAGAGTGTGGAACATATCCAATATTCCTTGCAAGAGAAACTACATTTTCTCTGAGTGTTGCACTATCAATAAAAACCTCATTGCTAATCATATTAGCATTATATGAGGAAATATATGTATTATACGCTAAAACATCAACTAATGTTGAAAGGTTTGATCCTTCAAAATCATAATCAGTAAAATTCGAATTCGCTCTTAGATACTCGCGAATTGAACTTTTTATTTGATCGAAGTCTAAGTTAGTAAAATTAACTAATGCCATTTATCGTGTTGGCTGAAGAGCAAATGATAATTGTTGAGGTAAAACATCAATGCCTACAATTTTATAATTTATAGTTACATTGAATTCATTATTGTCATAGTTTGGATCAACATTAATTGATATTAAATTCACCCTTGGTTCATAATTTCTAATAGTATTTTCAATTTCATCCTTGATTACTGATGCAGAGATCTCATCAATATTTTCAAAAAGAGAACGACTTACTTTTGAACCTAAATTTTCGTTAAAAAAGCGTTCTCCTGGATACGTTAATACTAAATTTCGAACAGAGCGAGAAATAGCAGTCTCATTTTTCAGAGCAATTAAGTCATAATTAACTGGATTGACCTGAAAGGTCATACTCAGGTCCTTAAATCCTTTGCTGACCCGCTCTAGAGGCATAAAAAGTATAAAATCTGTATTATTTATTCGGGTTTTTTGTATTCATAAAGGGGTTCGGTTCCATAATCCCAGTCATCATAGTCCTCATCATTGCGAATTTTTGAGTGAATTTCGTTTTGATGGTAAAAATCGTGTTTTTTGGGAGTTAATTCATCATTTGCAATCTCACGAAGCATTTTTTGCTTCTGAATTTGACTTTCCCAACCGTATTCACTAGCCAAATATTGAGTTCCCCACTCATTTTTCATGAAATTTTGATCTTTATCGACTTTTTTGGTCATTGTTTGCTCCTGATTCGTTAAAATCAGAACTTTTTACGGGGTTGCTATCCCGTTTTTCAATTATATCATAGTCATCTTCTAGAATTTCCTTCAAGTAAGAGTCATCCCACATATTATAATAGTCAGTTTTTGCTAAAGTCTCTCTAAATTTACGAAGTTTTTGTTTTGGTTGACCTAGTATTAGATTATACTTACCATTATTAGTTTGAATACCATTAATGAAGGTATCATAGGTTCCACAATCCTCAAAAAATTTCCAATCTTGATATTTTGAGTTGCATATTTCAACCCACTCTTGAACCTCCTCAAGATTAAAATGGTCTTCAATGACATATATGATCACATCAAGTCCTACAACCACCTCTATGGCGCTTGCAGGGCACTCTACGACCTTATATTTGGATCTTGCTGCAAACGGACAAATTGCAAATCCATTCAATTCTTTTCTAACTTTGGATACTTCATGTATCCACTTAAAAATGTACTGTTCTTTTTCAGACATAAAAAAAGAGTGCTTAATTCTATTTAAGCACTCCAAATATTATTTGCCTTGACCGCGATATCTTTTTTTACGTCCATTACGAGATGTCGCACTGAGTAGTGTACGAGCAGAACGTCCTTGACGTGTCTTCTTTGGTGCTCCTGGTTCAAAAATAGTCTTATTCGATCCACCTTTAGCCATTTGTAATTTCCTCCATTTCTAATTCATTAGGATCAATATCTTCTCCCGAGTAAAAACGCTCTGAGAAGTCTTGTAAAATCTCACTACAGTCTTCCATAGTGAGATTAGTATAAATTTTACGCCCTTTGTATAAAAGATTGTAAAGTGTACTCATTAGATTACGCGAGTTTTTTCATGTCCAACTCTAATACGAGGATCGCACCAGATTTCAAAACCAGCATCTTTTGCATCAAGACAGAATGAAACATCCTCACCACACATATCCTGAACAGCTCCGGATTCAAAGACTTGCATCTTAGGAGCAAACCAAGGATATTCAAGATTCTCAAAGACACCCTTCTTAATCAGAACCCAACCAAATCCAGTATAATCAACTGTGAAAGGCTTTCTGCGCTTTGAGATTGAATCAACGGTTTCGTGATTCATTACACCACCGTTCTTACGGAAGTCATCTTCTTCTAACCAGTGTGCTACTGAGGTTGTGTGACCATCTTCTGTGGCATACCAACCAGCAACGACTTCTTTCTCTTCACCTTCTTCATTCAGTGCAACATCACAGAGTTGCCAGAATTTTTCTGTGTTAAAGACAATATCCGAGTCAATCCAAAGTTGATAATCATATTCTAGTTTACCATCCCAAGGAATTTGCTTCGGACCACGAAGTACATTTGCTCCAAGAACTTTACAACGTGCAAAGTTTACCATTGATGAGTAATCTTGAGAGATTTGAATACTCATTCCATTTTGTACAAGATCAAAACAAAGTTGTACAAATGCTTTTAGAAAGATAAATGAACATCCTCTACCAGGAAGACAGAAGACAATCGACTTACCTTTCATTCGTTCTTTAATTGCATCATAATCCCATTCTTGTGCTTTGGGACTAGGTGCTGTTGCTTTTACTGTAAATCCTTTTGCCATAAGTTAAATGAACCTTCAGATCAATTTTATCGTCCTATTTAGTATTTGTCAAATCACCTCAATGGGAAGAATTCAGTAATACTTCCTTACTCACATAAAGCTCCTCATAAGTTAAATCTTCTTTTGTAAGATCTAAATCAAGAAGATCAATCATTCTGTGAATCATCTCCCAGGTCTCAGAGAATTTACTCTCTGATAAGTTGTGATAGATGCACCGATCCTTTGCATAAATGTGATAAACCTTTTCAGTCATAAAAATATTTCCGGAATTTTTTCAGTACTTTTTATTTTGTTACCGCATTATATATCAGAACAATCAAAAATCCAAGGGGCACTCCGATAATCGTAAAGCACTGCCGTGGATATCTTATTAACCATCCCGCAAAGACTACCTTCCAGAAATTCCAATAGGGGGATCTTCTGCGGGGGTTTCGAAGACTTATCATACTTCCGGAAAATTTTTATGAGATTGATATTTAGAGGTCGATTTGTCACCTCTGTAGGTTAGGGTAGTTTGCTTTTTTTATAACGGGGGGGCATCGGGACAACGCCGCCGCCACGCCTATAAGAACCGCGCATAAACACTGCCGGATCACTGATATCACCAAGCATAACATAAGCGCCCCCCAGTGTCAACCAGGGAGCGCACAGTTAGACTACATCAGAACGCAATCTCTTCCAGAGTAGGAATACCAAGGGCACTCTCAATCTGTTGCCCTTCGATATAATCGAAACCAGCAACATTATCAGTGGCGATTGCATCCAGGATGGACATAATCTCACTGCCAGTGTTACCTTGTGCCAGCAGAGAAAGCATCACGGTCTTAGACATTTTGTGTTCTTGAGTGTTAGTTAGTGTGTGTTGAGTGAGAGTGTCCCTAGTCCTCTCATTGTAGCAGTTGTGCTACTTCCTGGAACGTGCCTAGTTTATACTCATGCGACAGGAGTGAGTGTTACTTAGGCGAGAGTGGAAGTGTTCATCAGGTCTTGATAATCACGCCACTTCTCTACTGCTTGCTCTAGAGTTTCAACATCAGCAAACAGGTGAAAGTTCTCAGGTAGATCTAACTGACCTGTCATACCCAAGTAGTTAATGAACCCCAGGATTTGCATACTTTGGTCATAACCTTCAACGTTGAAGATGCGGTCCAATTCTTCACGACGAAAATCAGAACATGCGATCAGGTCGAACACATAGTAGAACGGACGACGAACAGCGTAGGGGATGAAGTTCAGCATGAAAAGTGTAGTGAAGTGTATCGGTCTTAAGTGTTAATCAGAAGTCGAACACATCGCTATTGATCTGGATCACATTTACAGCGGGGTCATCGAACCTTACACCATCAAGAGTTTGTGTCATAAACTCACTGATAGATTGGACGAAAGACTGATAATCACCTGCCTCACGGGCGATGTTATATAGACCCTCATCATTCTGGATCCAGAGTGCAACATTCCAGGTCTCATAATTGCTCCACCCATTATAGGTGGTGTCCTGAATGTTGGTCTGATAAGTGACTGCCATTGTGTGAGTCTTAAGTGTTAGCGGGGGGTCGTTTGTTGCCCCCCTACACTATAGGTCCACTTTGGAGGTGAGTAATTTTGGAGCCCTGATAATCACCAACGGTCGGGTGTACTTAAGTCCTCAACGTAAGCATCACACTTTTCTGCAGGTTCCAACTTGAATAACTTCTCCCAGTCAATTTGATGTGGGTCAAAGTCAGGAAACGCAGAGATGTCTAGAGTGATACGATAACGAACCTTCTGTGCTTGACTGTATGCTACTGACATAAGTACGCTCCTTGTGTTACTGAAAGTATTGTAAGATGCTGAGGCGTTTCTGTCAAGGTCTGTGGGGATATTTATGAGGGTCTGGGAGATTTTATGAGTGCGATTGTGGGGATTTTGTGACGCGGGGGTGCTTGACATTTTGCGCAGAGTGTGATAGAACGACGTTAAAGATCACAAGACCTGAGCACATTTAAATGACTATAAATGCCACACACAGAGACATTTAAATGCCTTTAATCACCTTATTGAGAATGATTATCAATAACGATTTAAAACGCTTATATACATTTAAAAATACATTTTTTATTGATTTCAACACATTTAAAGCATAAAATAACGTTTTTAGACATAAAAAAAGAGAGGAAACATATCCTCTCTTCATTGATTATCAGTAGCAAAAGATTCGATCCCGTTGATAGCTCTATTACCTAGATTTGCTATCCCATTGAACCCTACTGTTGAAAGTATGATACCAATGACTACACCTATCAGGAACTTTGACATTACACCAATTCAGCAGGACTTCCACATGAGAGATAGAATTGAACCATCCTCTTTGCTTCATCTAATGTAGAGAATGACTGTGTTCTCCACTGTTGCTGATAGGGAGTAAAGTAACGGATCTTGAACATTTTAAGAATGAAGAGTGAGTGTTACTTAAGAAGAAAAGTTCAGTTCAGACGCATACCAGAGAAGAAAGGAATTGTGCTACCATCAGACATTTGAAACTTCCAAACATAGTTCTTTTGGAATACACATTCGTTACCAATTCCATGAGCGTGAAGAAGTGCATTAAGACGCGACTTTGTGGTGTTTGATTGCCAACCACCATCGAACAGTTGCATCCAAGTATCACCAATCTTAGCAATCAGATTGTCATGCAAATAGACTTCAGATACACCTTCGTTGTTAATCACTTTGGTGTTCTTTAGTTTCCAATCAATCTCTTGAATGATTGCCTCATTCATTTGCTTTTCGATCTTACGCATTTGTGGTTTGAAGTGTGCTTATACTATAGGTCCACTTTGGAGGTGAGTAACTTTTATTCGATGGTGATTAGGGGGCCTTGAACATCACAAAACTCAGACAAATAATAATCGATTGTGATACCTAACTCATCAGCATACTGTAGATTTTCTTGGTATTGTTCTTGTGTCAGAATATAGAAATTAGTCTCAATCATTGTCGATTTGTCCTCCTTTAAGTTCAACATTATCAAGAATAGTTACAACTTGATTTGTTGGAGTAAGGTAGTCAATCTGTAAAACATTCGGTGCAATTTCAGTAGAACCGATGATCACAGATGCAAGAAGAAGTTCAATCATTGAATGGTATTGTAAGAAAGAGACTTAATGCACCAACCCATATTGTCGGTGATTGTGTTGACTAAATCCTCTTCAGTTGGTGATGTCCAGAGACAAGATGTGGCATCTTCGATGATCTCTTTTTGTTCATCATCTGTGAGATCTTCATCATCAAAATCAAACTCAATTTCAGTGACTTTGTAATAAACCATTGTATCAGTTACCAAAGAAAGTATCGAACTCTTCTGCAACATAATCAATCAATTCATCAGTTGCATCAAGATCGAAAAGACAGCAAACAAAGTCTACACAATCATTCAGATCTGTGTGATTGTTGCACATAAACTCCAGAAGTGCAGGAGTAATGTCGGTTTGAAAGTCGATTGAAGTGTTGCTCATACTATAGGTCCACTTTGGAGGTGAGTAACTTTTATTCCCAGTTAATCAGTGTTGCAATGTTACCTAACTGATTTTGTTCGTCTACAATCTCCATTGCATGATTGTATGTCTTGACTGAAATATAACGTGCTTTTCCTCTTGTCTCAGGAAACAATCCCAGTTTGTCAATGATACGAACTGTGTTTGAATGTTTCATACTTCGTCTTGCATTTCGGAAAGTTTGTTATAGAGTGCATCGACATCTGTGCCGACTAACTCATTTAATTCATCAGCATCTTCATCACTTACGAAGTTATCAGTATGAAACTCAATGAACTTGAGAAGTGCATCAATCTCTTCAAAAGTAAGAGTGGTTTTTGTCATCAAACTGCACCTGCCATGAAGTTGTATTCTTGCACCAGACCAATGTTATCACCAGTGATCACATATTCAAGTGCCAGGCGATCATTGATCTCGCGTTGTGCATCTTTTTTGGTCAGACACTTTTGAGAGATCGTATCAATACCCTTCCAAGAGAGAACCTTGAGAGTATAGTTGGAACAATCCTCAATGGGATAGAAACCGACGATCATTGTGCCATCTTTAGACTGGAGAGTAGGAAACTCGATCATCGCGGTTTGAGTGTTGGTCATACTATAGGTCCACTTTGGAGGTGAGTAACTTTAATTGACGGAGAGTTTCAGTTACGCATCAGAGAAAGTGCTTCATCCTCGCTGATGCTATCTTCAGACAGTTGCACATTACGAGCACAAGAGATTGCATCAGCAAAGTTATTAAAACTGCCAAAGGATTTCTGACTACCAGACCAGCAACCTTTGTACTCATAAATCATTGCTTCGACAGAGAATACATCATCTTTCGTATCACGATCTACACTGTGCTTGATGTAAACTTTTCCGTCATTTCGCGTGTACTTATCGAAAGTATTGCTCTTGAAAGTACGCTTGAAATCAGTTACAAACTTAGCAGTGAGATCAGTATTCTGAGCGAAGAGATTTGCGAAGTGAGCAGTCATTTAGTCGTTTTTCGTTTGTGTCCTATACTATAGGTCCACTTTGGAGGTGAGTAACTTTTATTCAATCAATTCTTACCCTCTGCGATATATCAATTCCTCTTACTCTTTGATAACTTGTCAATGCTCCTGCGTTAGAAATCTTTCCTGTGATTAAACATTTCCATCGTTGATTGCCAACAACTTTACCGCCATTTGTTTGTGCTTTTTTCTTATCTTCCTCACTCATACCAAACAAACCAGTTTTGTTTTGATAATGTCTTTCTCCCATTATTTTTCCACCTTTAGCATTATCAATGCTCAACTGTTCTTTACTTCTTGCATACATTCCAATCTTATTTTCTATCTGTGTTCTTGCACCTTTTGGGCCGCCAATCTTTCCTCCTATTCTCCCCGCTCTGCTCTGCAATTCAAAAGTACAATCATCATACATTTTCTCCCATCCATCTGGCATCTCAATGTAATCTATGCCAGATACGTTGAAACATTCGTTCAACGATTGAACGCTTACTTTATTCATAACTGCTTTATGTTTGGTCTTTATTATTTATATCAAAAGAGGGACATTTCTGCCCCTCTAATGTGCTTGTGCGACCAAACATAAGCACCATTATTTATCATTTGAACGATACATTCACTCCAACAATTTTAGCAGTCGGGTTTCTGATTTGTGCTGTCTCACGGGCATCTTTTGGAGAGTTAGCATATACTTCCTCTTTGAAGACTTTGCCACCGACGTAGAGTTGAACTTCGTATTTCATAGTGTTTGAAACTCCTGTGCTTCTTTGATGTTAGAATTGAAAAACTTTTGCAGAATGGAAGTGATTACAGGTTGCCATTCTTTATCTTTAATTAGGTCACGATTTTGTGCTTCAACAAGAAACTTAAGGATGCAAGTCTCTTCGTTTGGAGTGAAGTCAACGCGAGTGAAAGTGTAACCGTCAGTCATAATCAAACAGGAAAAACTTCAACAGAACGGATAAGATTTGTGCGATCTTGTGCTAGGTAATCATCAGCGATTTTACCACAAGATGAACGCGATTGAATCAACTTTTCCTCATAAAGGTTCTCATCTTCATCAGGAACCCAATACTCAATCAAGAGACGATAGTTGTTCATAATCAGTACAGAAGAGAGAAAGAACCGCAGAACTTACGAACCCACTGCAAAGTGTCATAATGACTGCGAGGATTAGACATTACCATGCTCTTGTTAGTTACAGGATTGAGAGCAATAGCAACGTATTTGTGGTCACATTCTTGATACTCGGGAGTGATTTGTTGAATGAACATTTGCATCACTTTACCTTCTTTCCAGTTTGTGACATAGTGAAAGACTTGATCCATTTCAGTGGTTGTGCTCATACTATAGGTCCACTTTGGAGGTGAGTAACTTTTATTCCCTGTTACCAAGTGCCTCTCTGGACGTGGATTTTACGGATCTCTTGATAAAGAAACTGACGAAGTTTAGGTTCGGTAGTGTTATCAAAAGCATAATATAATCGGTTTAGGTATTCATCTTGTGTTGCACCAATGTTACCATTTCCACCGATCTCATTGAGTGATGAACCTGCAACAACTTTCGATTTACCAAAGTTACCAGACACACGCCCAGTTGTTCTCAGTTTGGGCTTTATCTTTGAGAGGTTAGAGTAAGTCATCGTGCTACAATGTCCAGAGTTTCCAACAACATCATCGAAAGTTCCATCTGGTTCTCATCATCAACCACAGGAATGTTTGCCTCTACAAACTCACTAATCAGTTGAGCAAAGAGTTCAGTTGTGCGCTCATCTGCGAATAAAGCAGTGGCAAGTTCATTCTTGAACCCATCACGCAGAAGTTTGAGAGACTTTGTGACAGTCATTTCTTTAATTTGTTCATCGTAAGTCATTTCAGTGTCAGGTTTTGTGCTCACTCTTCATCCTCTTCATAAGGGAACATTTCGTCGTATTCTTCATCAGTCAGAGTAAGATACTGAACATCAGCATTTCTATGCTCTTCAGCATACATTAACTGATAATGTGCGAAGTTTGAGGGACTGGTGCTAGCATATTCTAGCAAACCATCAACAAAACAAAGATAGTTCATTTGGCGTACAAATACCCCCCGCTCCAATCTGCATTTTCCAGCAGATACTCACGATCTTTGATCAATCGCAGATCATAGCGAACACCTTTCGCAGGAGATCTCCAAGTGGCAGACTTATACACTTCGCCAGTTTGCTTATCAATGAAGCAATGAACACTACGCGATCCACCACCATTCACGAGAATGACTTTGTGATACTTTTTACCAGTTTCTACCTGATAATCAATGTCACACTTGCCAGACTTGAGTTCTTCAATCTTCTGCTGATGATAACCAGGAATTGCATCAAACCTTTCAGCAGAACGTTGGTGTCCACGAATAGAATACTGACGATAATTGTCTTTCAATGCTTCAATCAGCAGCAGAGTGTTCTTATACACATTCTCTGCAATGGTTTGTTGTGCTTGTGCTTGCATTGTAAGAGTGCTCATACTATAGGTCCACTTTGGAGGTGAGTAACTTTAATCAAGCCCAATTCTTTGCCATATTGAAGTTTGCGCGACTGAATTGGTAGCGATCAACAATCTTCATTGTGCCATAATCGTTTGACATAACATAACCTTCGTGATCACTCTCATCATCACCAATCTTGCACGAAATGCTATCATCAGTGTGAATGAAGAAGAACAAATCTACCTTGATTGAATACATTAACTTCCACAAACGCAGCAGGTTGATGTCAACATCATAATTTTCTGCAATTTCATGTTCATCCACCTCCTTACCCTCACGGATGTAGGAATTGATGATTTTTTTGAGTTCTGTTGCTTGTTTGTTGCTTACAAACTCACAAAGAGTGCTCATTTGCTTAGCAAACTTGCAGATGTCTTCGATGTCCTCACGATGAGGGCAAATAGATGCCTTAGGAGACACAAACTTGACATAATGAGTATCCGTGATGATAAAGTTCATCGGATACGCAACAGCATCCCTCAGATCATTCTCTGCAATGTAGAATGTATGAGGAGCAATAATGATCTCTTGATCTACTACCTCAGGGAACTTGTAAGTGATCGTATTGGGGCGAAAAGTATCAGAACCGCCAAAACCAATAAAATCCCCTTGAAAGATATAATCTGTGCGAGGAAGATAATCAAGGCAAGCATGAAGAATAGACGCAACTTTACCTTCATGGTTCGCATCAATTTCATCGTGTGAATGATTGATCTTGATCTTTACTTTGTTGAAGACAGATTTAGTGCCAACGAAGAACTTACCATTGGCAGGATTGCGACCCCAAACAATAGCAGGAGCACCATCAATCTTGACACTGATAGTAGAATCAGCACTGAACCAATCAAGTACAGAAAGATCACCCGTGAGGATCTGATCTTCAGGGTGTTCTAGGTGAGTGTTCTTCATACTATAGGTCCACTTTGAAGGTGAGTAACTTTTATTGCCTCAAACTTCCATCAGTTTCTGTAGACGATTGCGAATATCAAAGAGTTCCATATCATCCATATCTACAGCATCAAAATCTACAGGAGCAAACTCTTCAAGATTTACACTACCATCGGAATAGATGGGAGCATAGTATAGCTCATCTCCATCTTCTTGCGACAGAGTATAAACACAACCGTGGTTGGCAGAAGTAACGAAGATCATTGGAGTTTCAGGAACAAAGGTACAATAAAGGAGCACAAGCATAAAAGCAAGTGCTCCTGTGGCAGTTTATCAAGCGGAACGACGCTTGCTGGTTTTGGTAACTTTCACTGCTTGAGTATCAACAGGAGGCAACACATTTGCATTGACAACCTCATAAACAAATGCAGTGAAACGATTCATAACAAACAGAGTTTGATTTACAAACTTGCGAACTTTGTTTGCACCATCGTTCTCATTGAATGAACGAATGAAGAACTGAACTACGCCAACAAAGATGGCAGAGATGGTAGCAACGTTCTTGACAAGAGTATCAACGAAAGTCCAGTAAAAAGTCATAGTTTGGGTTAGAAACTGCGGTGGGGAGCGATCCCCACACTATAGGTCCACTTTGGAGGTGAGTAACTTTAATTTGTTTCGTAGTTTGTGATATAAAGGTGCTTTACTTTAGCTCCAGAGTGATCCTTTCCCTTACCAAATCGTTGAGCATAAGCAAAGTCCTTCTCGATAATATTGAAGTCTTTGTAACTCTCTCGATAGAACTCATGGTCAGAGTGAACAATCATCCATTTACCCTTTGTTGCTTTCAGACAACCTAAAAGGTCTTCATGTAGTCTTGAACCACCATCACCCTCAGTGTATCCTAGTCGCTCAAGATAGGGAGGATCAATGAACACAAAGTCATCTGCATTGATTTCACCAAACAGATCCACAAATGACCCATATCGGAATACACATTGCTTCTTCAGGAAATTGTGATGATCTGGGGTCAAATTGCACGAAAATCGTTTATAGTGACCGAAGGGTACATTAAACTCACCTTTGGCATTGTATCTTTCCATTCCAGAGAAACACAACTGTCGTACAATAATGTATGACAATGCTCTCTGGAGTTGATCTACACAATCCCATGATTGATTGATTGCTTCTCGCGCAGCATAAAACTCTTTCTGAAGATCATCATGCTCCAGTCCTTTGATACAATCAACCTTTACTTGTAGTTGAGGATAAAGATCCTCATTTGCGACCACGGAGTATAAGTTAATGACATCGCGATTGATGTCACTCATCAGAGCAGGATAACCCAACCCAAATGATACTGCAGCACCACCACAGAAGGGTTCTACAACCCTTGAAAACTGTGATGGTAGCATTTGTTTGATGAGTGGCAATTCTTTACTCTTGCCACCCATATATTTTACAACAGGTTTTAGACAGATGATTGGTTTCATAGGTACTCAATCTTTCTCTTAATTATACCATCAAAGACCCATTTCTTCAAGGATCGGAGCAACAACCTCGCGGAGGAAGGTGAAGTATTCTTCAGCGGTGAAAGGTGCTTGAATGGTCTCAATCATCCAATTCACACCATAAACTTCCACGCCTTTGTTGTTATACTTGGTTTTCTCTTTCTTGCTAACTTCTGCAACAACAGGGACAAAATATCCAGACTTGACATTTACACCAAGAACGCTGGTAATGTCATTGATCTTGTCATTAGATGCACGAACTTTCTCACTATCAAAGTTGAGATTGCACTTGCTTTCGAGATACCAAGTCTCATCAATTCTGAACAAATGATCAATCTGACGTGTGCGACCATTCACATCAATCAGATTGCTTTCTTCGATGAGATTTTGTGCCGCCAGACTGTCACTGATAACAGTGTTCCAGAACTGCTCAATTCTCTCACCGAAAGCAATCAAAATCGACTGAGGAGAAACACGATCATCAAGACCAAGTGCCTGAAGAATGTAAGATTCGGTCTGCTTTGGTTTGATAGACAGAACCAGCGGCAGTAGGTTTTCTTCTAGGTAGGTCATTTTGATTGGTTGCTGTACTATAGGTCCACTTTAGAGGTGAGTAACTTTAATTGATAGGAAGTTTGCCCAGTGATTTACCCTTTTTGTGGGCATCAATGAACTTTCTAGCTGATGCTTCAGTCCTACACACTTTGAGTTGCTCTCCGTTGTGAATGACCATCAGTTGCTTACCATAAGGAATGGCAGCATAGTTACCCTTACCGACAATAAATCCTTCCATCATACCAACTGGGTTGCTTCAGTTTCACCTTCAATTTGAGGCATCGACCAGATCTCAAGAGGAAGATCAGAGATCGAAACTTTTGGTAGTGTAATCATTCCACCAAAAACAGAACTGATTTTTTGACTGAAGAAGTTGATAGGACCAACAAAGATTTCTTCCATCACTTTTACAATCTCAGAGCGTTCAGATTCGATTTGACTTTCGTGCTCTGCGTTGCTATAAACTAGGACACGAACTTTCTCACTCTTAGCCCACGCTTGAAATGCCCATTTCAGAATGTCACCAGCGTAACGATAGGTGAACTGTCCATCAAGAACTTTGCTCCTGACAGCAACTCCATCTACAGACGAGTAGTTGTTGTTACCAAAGAAAGGATTTGAAGTAATCCAATCTTTTTGTTCCTCTTTTGTTGTGTTAAAAACTTTAGTGGATTTTGTTTTCTTATCCAGAATAGCATTCACAATGGATGTGATTGTTGGGCGATAAGAATAACGCTCATCAACTCCAGTTACGGACAAAAGTTCATCAACAACTTCTTTTGTTTGAGGAAGGTTGTTCTCTTCGATTACAAGTTTGACTGCGTTAATATAATCGTTTTGTACAGAGTTGACAGTCCCATCAGTTCCATTTGCATACAATCCACTCAGGGTAAGGACAGAACTTTCCTTAAGATTGTCAAGGATGACATTACCAGTCTTTTTCCTTTCGTAGAGAGCAACTGGAGCAAGAGGATACTTATTCTCTTTGATTGCCTTTAATGTGTGCCTGCGGTCAAAGAGTTCTTCATCTTTGCTTTCACCAACAAAGACACTCATTGGCCAAGACTTTGTAGCCCAACCCCCAGCAGTTGAGGCAATCAAAACATCAACATTGCCTTTAGAACTTTCTGTTTTTCGGGGATAGTTTGCTTTTGTGGGAATAATTTTGTCAGGAACCCTTACGCCAAATCCTTTAAAGGAAAGTAGTGGGTAGTTAGGTCCATCTTCTTGAGATACTTCGATCAGTTCCGAGATCTTAGTGTCGGACGTTACTTTAACTTTTTTCATTTTAATAAAACGAGTGAACAGTGTGCCCATCATAATGATTGAGCAGGTTAAGTTTAACATCTTTGGGTAGGGATGTCAAGCCCTGGATTATACTTTGGGAAAAATCAGTGATTTCCTTGCGGTGGATGGGTTCTAGGTCGTCTGCGGTAGAATTGCAGAAAAATTGGGTTTTGACCCTAGGCCACCACTAGGGTCTCGGTGGGTCTCACCTGCGAACCACCGACACGGCAGGTTCGCCCTTCTCGAAGATCGTATCAACAACTGCTTGCACACTACGGGCGGTGGAGATGCCAACCTTAGAATACACAGGGATACAAACAAGACCGAACGATTTGCTATACTGACTGAGGTTGCCAGGTTGGATACGTCCATCGCGCATACCTTTGGCATCATCGTGATGCAGACGGATGCAACGTCCGATGGTCTGACTAATCCCAATGAAGTCCATGTTACGCAGGAACAGCACTGCTTCCAGACCGCTCACATTGATACCCTCAGCGAGGATACTGTGGTGAAGAACAACGAACTTCTTATCGTTATCCTTACCCCAGGCAGATAGCGTGTCGAAGAATACTTCGCGGTTCACTTTCTTGCCATCAATCACAGCACCAGTCTTGGCAGTGATATACATCCAAGAGAAACCACGTTGCTCTAGTTCGGTGCAGAAATCAGTTTCAGACACCAGCGATACGATTTGCTTGGTTGCCTTAGCACAAATCAGGATCTTGCCGACTTGATTGTCATCAATGGTTTCCAGCAGATTGTCAGCATCGCGGTCGAAGTTGGTCTGCTTGCCCTGTACCATCTCCAGTTGCTTGACGATCACTTTAGGGGGCACAATGTAACCACCTTCGACTAACTCAGGAGCTGGGACTTTGCAGATTACCTGACCATAAACAGCAGCATCATTCATGCCAGGTTTGCCCACTGCCAGAGAATGTTTGGGAGTTGCAGTGAAGAAGTAGCAGCGACGTGCATTAGCAGCAAAGTGCTCAGTTGCAGGGAAAAAGTGACGCTGAACAGAATTATGTGCCTCATCAAAGTAAATGGTATCCACATCAATCTCTGCTGCTTGCAGACGATTAAGAGAGTTGTAAGTAGTGAAGATCAGTTGATGCTTACCAGCAGCGGCACACATACCAGCGTGAACAGCAATGTCAGCGGGTTTGGTAGTGCTAACGTGATGAGTTTCGCCACTGTGAACGTGCAGAACTTCAGCGTCAGTGATAAACTCCAGGAACTCAGAAGAGAGTTGCTCAGCAAGCAAGATGCGAGGAGCAACAACAACAATGGTCTGGGGGGTTTCAGACTGCAACTCGCGCAGACAATCATAGATCATCTTCAGCGTCTTACCGCCACCAGTAGGAACAATGACTTGACCCTTGTTGTGCTGTTGCATAGCAGCAACACCACGTTCTTGATGAGGGCGAAGTTTGATCAGATCAGAGAACATTACGAATTACAGAGTTTCAGGTGGTTTGGTATCTAGAAAGCATTATAGCACGCTTCCAGGCGATTGTGAAGCGTGCTGGTGGGGTTTAATCAACCCCCGAACATTTCATCAAACAACCAATCACCAGAACGCTCTTTTTCTTCCCAGACTTTGTTAGCGTTTGCTTCAATCATTGCCCGTTCGATCTTAGCATCAATGGGAGATTGAGTGCTAAACCAGTTGCCATTACGATCTTGCCAGAGCATTGTGTTGTGTGTCGTTCCTATACTATAGGTCCACTTTGGAGGTGAGTAACTTTTAGACGCCTGCTTTTACAGTGCTATGAGCTAATCCAAGCAGTTTAGTTCTTTCGGTTCCTTTAGGTGCTCTACCATGCTTTTCAGTGAAATCTTTAATCAATTCTGCCTTTCTCTTCTTGAGTGCTTCACCCCTTTCTTTGTTTCTTGCTTTATCTCTTTCTGCCCTTGTCATAGGACCACCAGTTTCAGTTTTCCACTGTCTGCGTGGTTTTGCTGCTGCAGGTTTTGCTGCTTCAGGTTTCTTTGTGGAGAGAAGTTTAGATGCTTGCTTCTCAACTTCCTTTGCTTTTGGTTTTGCTGCTTCAGGTTTTGCACCTGCTTTCTTTGCAGCAATTCTAGCAAGTGCTGCTTTCTTTCTTTCTTCTTTTGCCGCTGCTGCTGCTCTTGCTTTTACATCAGCAGATCCACGTTCTTGTGTTGGTTGTTGAACTCTTGTAGATGCTTGACGTTGAGTTCCAATATCCTTGCGTGGTTTATACTGAACTGGTTCAGTCTTGCCGCCACCAACTGCTTTTACTCTAAGTTTTTCAGGATCTGTCTTTTTGCGTTCAGGACGAATCCTTCCACCTGCTTGTGCAGCTTTGATAGTTGCACCACCACCCCAACCTAGTTTACCAGCAGCATCTCCAGATTTACCAGAGGGATGACCAAACATACCCGTTTTTTCACAAAGAGACATAAACTCCTGAAATCTACGCATTGTTCTATCTAAACACTACTTTTTAGTATTTAGATGTCCTCTTCCTTTGCTTTATATGAACCTTTGAATACGCGACCTTCAGCATAGAATTGCTTCACACGTTCACGGCGAGTAGCAAGCAAGAGATCGTATTCTTCTTGTTGTTGCTTACTAAAAGTGAAATCCTGCCGCCGCCAAGCATCTTTAAGATCACGAATGTGAGGAAGCACGTTAGGGATTTGTTCGGTCATTTGAGTATGATAAAGGAAAAGTAGTCAGTGTGGGAGACTTAGTGGACAGTTTAGAGACTGTCAATAGTCAATGTTGGAGTTAAGATAAGAATTGAACGATTTATCATTCTCTTCTTCCTCAAAAAGATCTTCAGTTACTTTCTCTACAAAATCAAAAGAAGAAAACTCTTCAATTTGGAGATCATCAAAGCAGTCCATAAAAAGTGAGTTGCTTACATTATAGATCCACTTTGGAGGTGAGTAACTTTTATTAGCGAGACATAATTGCTCTCATCTCTCTCCTTTTTTGTGCCTGCTGAGCACTTGCTTCGTGCTCCATTTCTCTCTGAGCATGTCTTTCTCTTTCTCTTTTTCTTGATAATTGACTTCTGGCAATTAGTTTGTTGTATAGATTGGGCTCCATTGTCGGAGTTTGTTCTGTCTGCAACTCTCTCTTGATTTCTTTCTTTAATGTCTCTCTTTCTGCTGATGCTTGTTGTCTCTCTCTTTGAGATGCTTGATGTGAAGCAACACGCTCTTTATGTGCTGCCATTTGTTTCAATTGTCTCTGGCGAAGTTCTTGTCTTCGTTGCTGGAGATCTTCAGAGAATTGAATGAAAGTTTTCATTATTGCAGAACTTTTTGAGTATTTATTCAAACTCAAATGGTTTGTTTGTTTGTCTTGGTGGTGGTGTTTGATAATCAGGTAACATAGAACCATCAATTACAACCTCAACAGTTGTTTTATCATTCCAATGTCTTACAGCATTTGCCACAATGAAACAGTTGGTGATAAAAATAGACAGAAACATCATAAGGCGAATAAGTGCTACCTTATCCGCCTCTTTATCACATTTACTTGCTTTTTCACCTAGTGATTTAGCTAGCAATCGCCAAAAAGTTTTCCTCTTCTTCATAGATTGATGTGCGTGACTTGATGTATTCTAAGTGTTTCCATTGTTCTTTGTAGCAAATCACAAGCAATCTTTCATTTGCGTGAATAGAACAGGCAAGGTAGTTGATTTCATCTTTAGGACGAACACTGTGTTCAATGGTGATATATTCATCACACTTGAAATATACCCATCCTTCAACACCTTTACCATTATTCCATACAACAAAATCATTGACTTGTGGATTGTAGGTCATACAAAAAACGCATCTAGTGGAGATTGTTTAATTGGCATCGCGGTGTAGTTCCGCGTTTCCTTGATATTTACACAAGCACCGATAGTCTTACTATTGATTGGGGCGAAGTATTCTCTAGTCTTGGTGTTGTAGAATGAGTGGATGGTCCTAGTTGGAGCACCGCCATTATAGACAAACTTGCGAGTGTTGCATAACCAAATACTGACAACATTTCGCTTGAACTCTTCGCACTCATAATAGTAACCTTCTGGAGGAGAATATGGCAAAGGTGGAAGTTCAACAGTCATAGAACTTGTCCTTTGACATATACTCAATTTGCTTTTGCAGTTGTGAGATTTCGTGTTCTTGTTCTGCAATTTTCTTTTGCAGTTGTTCTATTCTTTCCTGATACTGTTGTTTTAGATCAGATAACATTTGATTAGTATGAGAAACGTGGTTAGTCATCAGGTGGTGAAGGATTCAACTACTGCAGATTGTACATCTTCTGCAAGGGCATAAGTTCTTGCGCTTAACACATTTTCACGAAGAGCAGTATAATGCTGCTCATAGAAATTTCCATCATCTTCTGCAGCAATCAGATCAAAACATTCGTCATCATCTTCTGCAATTACATTCCAAAGTCCACCATATTCACTAGAAGGGAAGGGAACGTAATGATCAACCAGATAAAGAAACTTTTGTGCCATTTGTTTTTCTAAATTACTCCTTTAGTATAAGTTTAAGATAACAATTTGTCAATAAAATTCGGATAAGTAATAATCCACCGTGACCTCAAGTTTAGCCGCCTCACGTTCAACTTCTTTCCAGAACTCTTCTGCTACTTTGTCCATTTCTGCTTGTTTAATAAGGTCGCGAAGTCGTTTTGGAATCATTTGGATTTCTCCCTAAGTTGTGCTTCTTCAAGAGGATACATTACCTTAATGTAATATATCATAATAGATGATACAAATGCAACAAGTGCAGTATAGATTGCTATAGCAAATCCAATACTCATTTCATTTGTTGAATTACTTGCTGGCGATAGTATGCTTTGTATAGCGCATCATCACGCTGAATTAGAAAGATATTCCAACCAAGAATAGCAACGAAACCAATCAGTCCAGCAGTGACATACTTGCGGTTCATTTAGCAGAAACTCCTGTGGGTTTGAAGATAAGATTAGCAAGAGCAATGATAGCAAAGTTCTGCCAGAAGGTTAGAGATACATTGAACCAAGACAGAATAAGTCCAAGCAACCATGCTTCAAAGAATAGACTTGCTGTTACAAGAACAACGGCAATAAAGAGAACACCAAAAGCAGTATTAGTTTTCATAGATCAAACAGCAAGAGCAGCAGAGGGGATTTCAACGATTTCGGGGAGTTTGCTATCGTCAAATTGATTCATATTATAGCATACCCATTCACCGTTGCGGAAGACATAGGCATACTCTTCATTCTTATGCGGAAGAAGATACTCACACAGATCAGCATCAAGGCGAGGAGGGCAATCATCACCACGATAAGAATAATAGTTGGGTCCATAAACACCCTTGACGCTACTATCATTCCAGCGGTCATCAGTCCAACAGCAGGACATATCGCCACCATCAATCAGTTCTTCAACAAGAGAACGTGAATTGTAGTGGGTTTTCAGAATACGACCCAACCAGGTTTCATAACCGTCCCAATGATGATAGACAGAGAGAATAGAACCATCCTTCAGTTCAAGACCAATTCGTGCTCGCGTTGACATTTGATCGTGGTGCTTACACTATAGGTCCACTTTGGAGGTGAGTAACTTTAATTAAGAGAAAATCAGCCTCCTTTTTCTCTCAAGCTACGCACAAGATACTCCGTAAATTGCTCCATCTTCTCAGGAACTACAGCAGCGGGACGTTGATTGATTACATTTTTAAGTGCAGTCATCTCTCTGAACTCTTCATCTGTCAGGTTTGTGTTTCCTTTTGAAGGAAGGGTCATAATTTTGCTCCCGAATACTATGATATGTTAGCATATCCATACAAATTATCTAGACACTTAACAATCTCTTCGGGATTGATTAACAGTTCTTAATCTTCATCATTAAAGAAAGAACCAAAAGAACCCCTACTCCCTGGATTGCGCGTGTCTAGCATATCCATCAGTTCTTCAAATTTTTTGCATTGTTCAATACTTAACAAGATTTTAGAGAGTTGCTGAACTACTGTTGCCTTCTCGTTAATAGCTGCAGATTTAATTGCAGCACGAAGATGTGATTCTGCTTCTAAAAGATTATCAAGTGTTTGCTTACTCAGCGCCATTTACTTTCCTCATTTCAAAACTACCGTCATTGCGATCAATCCATTCTACAGTATCACCCTCTTTAAGTCCAGCAACTTCAAGTAAATCATCAGGCAATTCAATATAACAGTCTCCAGTCAGTCCATCAACCTGAACAGGAAGTTGCCACTTTACAACTTTATCTTTTCTTGGTGGAAATTCTTGATTAAACTTATCATCGCTCATAGTTTGCCAACCGGTATAAGACTGATTAGGGGGTAGTTGAACAGAAGTGGATAAATTTTCTCGATTTGGATCATTTCTATCATACTCGTACCAGTATTTGGAGTGAATATGATCATTTTTCCAAAAATCATTCCAAGCACCTTGACATTCTGGTGATGGGTCATCTTTATCACAACTCAAAGAAACTTTATATTGAGAAAGTTCTTGTTCAGTCATATTGGATTGTTCATAATATTCTCTTTCTTTCACAACATCTTCATATGACTGTCCACCACTATTCAAAAGTCCAAGAAGTTCATCTGCACGACTTACTTGGTCTTTATGATGATAATAAGTTTCTTTTACTACACCAACAATAACATCATAAATCTCCTGAGGAGTTGCATCTCCACAAGAAATCGCATCGTTCATCCAATTCTCTAGGTTTTCAAGAGAATACTTTTTGTAATCAAAGTCAGTCATTTCTTGGTTTGGGTTTAGAGCAATCGTGGCAATAGTAAGAGAAACCATCGCGGAAGTATTTTACCACCTGATAGTGGTCTTT
>Ga0222713_10000721_pt1 | contig 37271 bp, 55 predicted proteins | sample C33_649DmetaG_FD_165061 | JGI IMG/M metagenome (GOLD analysis project Ga0222713, IMG submission 165061) | Estuarine water microbial communities from San Francisco Bay, California, United States - C33_649D | ecosystem: Environmental > Aquatic > Marine > Unclassified | place: USA: California... | reverse complement strand
CTTGGTTTATGACGTACACATCAACATCTTTATTTAAAGCATCTAAACGCATCTGTTCATTACCAACACATATTGAATATGTAAAATGTTTTGTATGTTCCCAGTTTAAAATTTCATTATCCCAAGTGGCCTTAGCAACGTTTAATGGTGCAATAATTAGTAAGCGTTTTACGTGTATGTTATGTATTTTTGTAAGAGCCGTTAGCGAAGATATGGTTTTACCAAGACCCATATCAAGAGCTAGACCACATCTTTTTTTCTCTAAAATGTAATCTATAGCTTTTAGTTGATAAGGTCGTAGGTCTGATTGGTTACGCATTATCAAATAATGGATGAATTACATTTAGTTTATTTTCAAATTCTTCGTAATTATCAGATAACTTCATTAAAGTTACAACTGATCCTAAATGTTCTTTTAATCTATGATAACCTGTATCACTACTTAAACTTTGAAAATATCTTGCTGTCTTATTTCCATTTTTAGATTTTGGAGTTAATCTTTTCAGATGCTCTAATATTTCTGGAGCAAGTCTTTTATAAATAATATTATTTGTTAAATGACCAAAGTAGGATGGCATTTTTTCTTTACCATATTCAAGATTCCTAATTCGATATAATTCTTTATAAAAAGTTAAAGGAAAAGTATAAACCCAATTTTGTAACTCATCAGCTATAAATTTTTGTAGTATTTCTGATAACTCATTTTTTTCTCTTTCTTCTTGATACCCAGTAACTTCGTCTACTAAAGCAATAATTCCAACTTTAGCAACGCTTCTAACAATTATATCACATTGTTTTGCAATTCTTTTTTGAACCGGTGTTAATGTTATCTTATCTTTAGCGTTTAATATTGAACTACATATATCTATTAATAAAGTAGCATCATACCCATTGGCACACTTACCGCTTGGCAATTTAAAAGTAATTGGATTATTTATTTTTTCTTTTGTATCTTCTGATATAAAATTTGTTAACCATTTTGTACTTGCTAATCTTGTTATTCTATCCCCACCTGTAGCGTTAAGAGCGATTAAAGAAGCTAAGTTACGTTGTAACAAAACTCTTTTACCATTAGCTAGAACAAAACATGGTATACTTAAATTTCCTAAGACTAAAGAATTGTTTTCGCTACCATGTGTTACATTAAAATTTTTATCTAAAGATCGAGCTTTAGAAGCTTTAATTGCTATTTCTTTTCTTCTCATTGGGGTTAAAGCTGCTGCTCTTGCTTTACCACCTATTTGTTTACCTTTCATAATGCCTTTGATTTTAATTAATTATGACTCAATATAACATGCTAAAATAAATAATGCAAGATATATCTTGCTAAAAATAACACTTTTTTGGCAGACATTATTTAGTAGGATTCAACTTACTGTTTATTGTTAAAATTTCTGTTCCTGATTCAATTTTTGAAATTACAAAAATACATTTTCCACGGCTCATAAGATCTTTATAAACTTTCTTTTGTAAACTAGTTAATTTTCCATTTTCAGATTTAAACTCCATAAAAAACACATGACCATAAGGACTTATAAATATCCTATCTGGCACACCCCTATTTGATGGAGATGTAAATTTATATGTCAAATAACCAAGTTCTTTAGCTATTTTTACTATTTTCGCTTCTAATTGTTTCTCTAACATGTCTTAAATATTTTACAATTTTAATATAAATAACAGCAGGTAATCTTTGTCTATGCACAAAGAAACTATTTAATAAAACATTAGAAATACCAAGATGAGTTGCTAAATCAACTTGGGTTTTCCTTACCGTTTTTAAATCTCTCTTTATAGATTGGATTAATGCAATATCGTCTTCGATAAAGTATTTGTTTCTAATATTACCCATTATTTTTTAGTTTTATTGTTTAAATATTCCATTAAATAATTTAATGTGCTAGATTTATCATAATACATATTTGTTATATCTGATGGGTTGAATAACAATTCTAAATTTTGTATTGATTGTGCAAATCTCGATAACGTTTTTTCATTTTCAATAACTCGGTTTTCAAGATTGATAAGTAATTGTGAAACTTCTTCATAACTTTTCATATCTTTATCGTCAAGAAATTTATACTCACCATGGTTTAACCCAATATTTTCATCAATTGCGTTTTTATGGCCAAACAATTTATTAAGTAATTTATCTATCATTTTTCTACCCCTACTATTTTTAATAATTTATAACTTTTCTTTATGTATTTCTCATAGTGTGAATCCTTTATTGCCCATATTTAATCTATTTCAAATTCTTTTTTATCTTCAAGCGTAAAATCCCTTTTATATAAAGACATTGTTAAAGGAATCATTCTAACTCGCTTACATTTAGCTGGTGAAATTAAAGATCTATAGTAATTTTTAAAGAAGTTTGTAGGATTTTTATCAATTTCGTATGTATAATAATCAAGTACACGTTCAAAATCCTCTTCAAGTTCTTTAATAAATAAATTACGTAATTTTAATATTCTTTCTTTTTTCATACATTTACTCCTACTAATTTTAATAATTTATTTAAGTGGATCTAAATTTAACATTTCTTCACCTAATTCTGTCAATTCTGATAAATTAGATAAATAAGTTCTTCCTTCAATCAAATCAGTTATTTCTAATATAAAATATAACAATCGCATTTCTTTAGTTTCAAATTTTTCATTAAAATTTTTGTCTTTAAACAATTTTAATAAATTAACTAAATCTGTAAGTTCATCGTCAATAATACATGGATTATAATAACCAAATTTATTTTCTAATAAATCTGCCATTTTACCCTCTAAACACGCATATTTATATCTTGGTTCAATATTGATTTCTACCCCCTTATAGTAAGATTTAAAATAATTTGGCCCATTGTTTGTTTTTTCGTAAATTTTATCACGTATGGACATGATTAACTCCTATTAATTTTAATAATTCATAACTCTTTTTTATATATTTATCGTAGTGCAAATCCTTTATGGTATCGCCTAAATCCATGATCGGGTAAGCGTCATTGGTTTCAGCTATCTTATGTCCTTTAGAATTTGTTATAGCTTCACCATTAGTACTCCAATACCATCTCACAGTATGACCCAAATATTTACCTCTAAAGTACCCACCGAATTTGGTTTTTCTAATTTTTATTAATAGGTTTGGGTTTATTACTTTACATGAAGATATATTTAAAATCGTATCTTCAATTGGTATACCCGCAGTAAGATAATTTATTACTGCTGTCTTACATATTGGAACATCAATATTTCTACTAAGGTCGTTTTCGGCAAATTGACCTTTTAACTTTAAACTTCCATCTTCTTTTACGGCAATGTAAGAATTAACAGAATGATTATATAAAGCTTTATACTTAACTTCTTCCGTCTCATAATCAAATTTAGTTTCCCATAGATTAATTATTTTCTTAAATTGATTATATTTATCTTTTTTAACCCTCACTGTTATACCATCAGTATTAGCCGATATCACATTAAATCCGTACTCTTCTAAACGCTCGATAAGTAGGAGTAAACCTAGTTGGCCTGTAATAGTGGTAGTAATTAGTAATTCTGGTGAGTATAAATATTTACTATAACCATCACCAAACTTACCAAAACTACCATTAAGTACAATCTTAAGTACGTCTGATCGTGTTTTATTACCTGTTTTTTTAGCCTCTAATCTCCCATTATAAATTTCATTATAAATATCTAAGAAACCATCTTCTGATTGCTTAGGGCATAATTTATTGTTCAATATTATTTTAGGATAACAAGATGATACGTCAACATCGATTAACCACTCATTATTATCACAAACAATCGCACGTTTACTCTCACATGAGTGCAAACCACCAATACCAAAATTATAAGGGGTATTATTTATGGTTATCGTTCTATGCACATTACCAGCTTTTATTTTCTCATGCCTTTTAACTTTAAACTCAATATCGTTTAAATCAGATTTTAACTTTATTAAATCTTCATTCTTAAATTTAAAATCTAAATTTATTTTGAATTTAAACGACACATTGTTTTTTAACTTATCAGGATCAAACCCGCAAAACTTACCTATTACTAAATCAGCTATTTGAGCATCTGACTTACTCCGTGTATCTATATTATATTCCTTGTTTAAATCCTCTCTGACAGCTAATTCTTTACTCAAGGCTTTAAATAGATCTTGTGTTATTTTAACGTCATTTATGCAGTAATGTTTAACGTCCTGCATTTGTTCGTAAGTCAAAGGTTCTAAATGGTTATATGGTAAATCTTGTAATTTTTTAGAGCCAATTCTTGCCCCATATAATTTTAAACTACATCTACCAATAGCAACATTCATTATATCTATATGGTCGTAGTTTGCCTTTTGTTTCTCAAACCCCCACAAATTGTTTGAGCTAATAACATCAAAGGTACTTTTTACTAATCCTTTTTTCAAAAGTTCTTTATCTGGAATAAGTAAGTTAGACATTTGTTTTAAAGCAGCATTATTCGCTCCAGTTAGTGCGTAAGCTATCATAGGGATATCGTACATTTTGCTATTAAAGCCGATTAATTGTTTATTATTGATAACTCTATAGAATTTCTTAACATCCATTACTTGATCTGTTGTTACTTCAAACGAAGCAATTTTACCAACTTCGTTTTTCAGTATTATTAAGAAGTAATTAGGATAGCATTCTGTATCGAGAAATAATTTTTCCATTGTGATTCTCTTTTTAAATTTATTGATCATTTACCCATACAATAAGTATGGGTAAAACATTATCTTAGTAAGTAGGTTAGTTTAGAACATTTTTGCAGCGTCAAAATCATTTATGCCGTCTTCATCTTCTTCATCAGCAAATTTATCGAATGTTGATTCTCCAGATATTAAAGTAACACCACCAAACCTTTCGCCATCTTTTGAAAATTGTACAGCATGCAATCTGTTAGCAATTGCTTTATATTTAGATTCTTTTTTGTCAACTTTATATGGATTTAATTCTATAATAGCATGCACATAACACCCTGGATAAAATAAATCCTTATGTTTTTCCATATTAAATTTCTCTTTATTTTTGAATGTCGTTAGGATCGGTTGAACTCCGTTAGCTGCTTTTATAAAGAAATGACCCCTCTTATACGCATTAGCTTCTTTCCTTGCCTTTCCTTCTGTTGTACTATCATCAATATCTGCCCATTCCTCATCCCCATCTTTTATTAATTCATGAGCATTGGTTTTTAATTTTGCATCAACCATTAATTTAGCAAACTTTTCTTTAAATTCTTTAACTATCTTCATATGATCTTCATCATTTTTAGATAACATGAAAGTAGCGTTATATTTTCTTTTCTCTTCTGTTTCCACATATTTTCCAATTGGTTCTTTTTCAATAAGATGTGGGTAACTTAGTCTAACTTTTTCTAATGCAACTGTTACTCTTGGTAAATTTGTACTCATAATTTTATAACCTTTATAATTGTTTTAATTTATTTAATCGTTGTTAAAATTTTTAAATATTTTTATTGATTTATCTTCTGTTTTTACAATTTCATCGCCTGACACCTCCTTGATTGTTAATTTACTCATTGTTTCTTTATCTAATAACTTCTCAGCTTTTCCAAGGCCAATTAGTTTTTTAGTTGTTTCATACGCATTATCACCTAGTATCTTTGGTAATTCTTCATTTGCCTCTAAAGTCCACTTACGATTAGACATTTTAGGTGATAAGGTGTAACCATCGAAACCACTAGTAGATATTTTATTCCGTATGTATTCTTCTATTGATGTGAGATACATCTTAATAAGATCTCTATTATCATAAATCTTAGATATCTCGTCATCTTCTAGATCAAAAACATCAGTATCTAATTGTGGCACAGTTTTTGCTAAAGCGTAGCAAGTTGGTTTAGCTTTGCAGAATTGACACGCTTTTTTATCAGGTGTTCTTTTAGCGTTTGGATCATAACAAGCTTCTGCCATTTTCTTATAGCGATCTATATTATTGATATAACAAACTGTATCAATCAACGATAAATCCCATCTACTGTTTCTTATAAAAGGTTGTACTATATGCACATGAACAGAGTGTTGTCTACCATCAATAATTTTTTTTATTTTCTCATCGTGCAGTACTCCAACAGCATACATTAACAATTGAAAATTCTTATAGGCGTCTACTACCACACCTTTGCCGAACTTATAATCGATGACATGCACTTCAACATTTTGAGTTTTTATATCAAGCATTAATAAAACACTATCGGCAGTTCCTTTCATATCAGAATAAATGAAACTAAGATCACATTTCATCTCATGGAATTCAGCTAAGATAACAGTATGGCTTTTTTCATTTTTTAATTTTTGAAAATAATTAGCAGCGTCAATGACTGCATTTTTATCATCCTCGAATAAACCATCTGACCATTTAACTTTTGCTTGTTCGTCATATTTTAATTTTGTTGCTTCACTAAATTTTAAATATTCATGATACAGTGCTGTTCGTTCATGTAACATCGTGCCTAGTTGTGCATATGTAGAAGTTTGCTCTGGCAAATTTTTTTCAGCATTCAAACTACCTGGGCAAAGCATTCTTCGCTCGAAGTTAGACGGACTGATAAGTGAGTGTTTATTTTTCATTTGTCATAAATAGTTGGAGTTACAATAGTTTCTAATATTGAATCTATTTTTTCTTTTAATTTAAAAAGCAATGTTTTATCACATATTTGCACATAATCATTTTCAAGTTCACCAAATCCTAGTTCTTCGCCTCGGTTATTATCGTTACAGAGCAAATGATATAGGTGTGACATTGCCATATTAACAATAAACTTCTCTTTAACTGCTGCACTTACTGATTTTACCGATGCGTTTTTATCTACGAGATTAAGTGTTACACATGCTGAATTAGTTTGTTTTCTTAAATCGTATACTAAATCGTCTATATTATTTAAAACAGTTACTTTTTTATTTTCCATAATTCTTAATCATTAAATTTTTCAAATATATAAACTATTATTGCTATTAATAAAATTAAAATAGCCACAACAAGAGATACTCCTAACATTATTCCACTAACCCCACTACTTCCTCTATTTTATTAAATCTATGATCTATTAATAATTCTCTGTTACTCTTTATAGTTTTTATTTCCTCATTAATATCATGAATTTCAAAATATATTCCAATGTTAAAAACTATAACCGCTATTAGTAGTATATATTTAAAAGCCCGTACTATTTGTGATTTATCACTACTAATATTCACAGTAATTTTATTTCCCAAATCCGCAGGTATTTCAGAACCATTTACACGTAAAATGTTAGTCATTTTATACCTTTAAATATTTAATAAATTCTATTATAAATTGATGAGGATTATACCCATAATATTCCGCAAGTTTTAGCAATTTAAAAAATGATATCCTAGATTTTCCTTTTTTATAATGACATAACATCTCATCAGTAATTAATTTTTTTATATCGCTATCTATAGACCTATTAATTAAACAATCGTCTAGTTTACGTTTACATTGCATTAGTTTTATAAACCTACCTAATTGTTTATAAAACTCTTGTTCTTCTTTGTTAAGTTGAAAATTCATTATACTAACTCCCAATCATCCGCTAAAATTGTTTCAAGGTGTAATTTATCTACCCTATACCAACTATTTTTATAATCTGTTTTAACAAATTCCTTTAATAATTTTAGTTCTTCAGCTATCTCATTTTTTAAACTTAGTTTAGATATGACATTATTTACACCTTCTACAAAATATTGGTTAATTTTATTATCATATGCGTACAATTCTCCATAAGAATAATAATACTTTTTTTGTCTATTTGATTTTCTTCTCATATAGATTTTTGTATTCTTTACTTTACCTATAGCCTCAATTATATTCATTTTAATACTTATGTTTTTAAATTATATTCAGATAATAAGGTATAAAATTCTTATTGTCAACAATAAAATTTAATTATTTTAAATTTTTATCAGATTTTAATTTAACATTCCATTTTTTAGTATCTGCCTGACGATTAAAATTGTATTTGCGTAAAATATTTGCAAGGTCGCATTGCATAGGACGATTTACATCTCTTTTAGAATAGCCAATTTGTTCGAATATTTCTGTACAATTTAAATAGATTCCGTCTCCAACAACCTCAGTTTCAAAAACATTTAAAAATTGCTCTTCAAGTATATTGGGTTGTTCAAAATCTTCATTAATAAGTCTTTGCATTTCACATTCGTTATCATCCAATTCAAAATCCATATATCCAGATGTCTCAATTATTTGCTTTTTAAGTTGCAACATATCAATTCCATGATAGCCGTTTAATTTTTTTACAGGCAAAACTAAAAATCTTGTGCTGCCGCTTTTATCCTTTAAAAATGAAACTTCATTAACAGTTCCTATAAAACTAGTTGTCCTTTCAACCACTAAAGGGGAGGCCACATATTTAATATTTAATTCATCCTTTCGTCTACCAAAGAAAGCTTTCCATTGGTTTATATCGGTAATTTTGAAAGACTGTTCTAATTCTGCAAGTTCAACATACCATTTTTTAAGACAAGATAATAGATCGGTACTATTGTTTAAATTTAACCTAAGACCCTCTCCAATATAATCTCCCAAATGCTTAGGTAGCAAATTGTTTACCCATGTTGATTTGCCACCTTTTTGTCCACCTTGAAATATAAGTAAATTTCTACAAATTTTACGGTCTCCCTCGTGTAAAACCAAATATAAAGATTGTTTTAACCATTTAAGTAAATATATATCTCTTGCGTATTTATATTTGTCATCTACCTCAACAGTATTGTAAAAATCCTTAAGTCTATCTTGACCATCCCAAACAACATTATCCATTATGATCTTAACGGTATTTATTTTATTACGATTGGCCATTAAATAAATATAGGGCGCAGTTAAACCTCTATCCATATTATTTAATATCATTGTGGATTGTACAATACTGTTCAAACTGTTTTGATCCTTTTCATTAAGACTATTTACATTTTCTTTAGTTATTATGTCATAAGATATTTCTATATTGTAATAACGACACATTGCTTCAAAATTATTATATGTGGTTTTTACTCCTGTAATTTCACCCGTCTTTTTGTTACATTTAAAATCGACAAATATATCACTATCCAACGGAATTGTTTTATAATTTACAATGTTAAAATCAGTTGGAATCTTTTTATTAACATTAGATTTGTAAATTATTGTGGAAAATTTTACTATCTTTTCTAGGGACGTTAAATCTAACTTTCTATATTTATAAGTGCAAACCTCTTCTACATTACCTTTTTGATATCTGTTTTTTTCACTAATCTTTTTATCAGTTAAACTCCAATTAATAAGTATTTCTAATCCATCATCGCCACCCTCGTACTGATGATGCAAAGCCAATAAAACTTCCAACCATTCATGATAGTCAAGATTAGTAGGATCATAATTTGACAACGTTATTTTAATCTTATCATCACTTATAGCTAAAGGTATCCTGTTAAATTCTTCCGCACAAAAGTTTTCTACATCATTATCTTGGTTAACGGGGTTAGCGTGGTTTTCAATATCAATTAACTTCCCGTTGTTTTTGTTAAGTTTAAAATCATCACTAGCGTTAATAGGTAAATACATCAAATACGAAGGTGAATATGAACACTTATCAAAAGCACTATCAACAGTTTTTTTTTCTTTTCGATAATTAGATTCTTTAAATAATTCAGCTAGAAAGTGTTTAGCTATATTTTTACTAACAGTTTTATAATCGTCATTATTTATACCCCTATCCACAAACAATAATAATCTTAGTTTAGGAGTCTTAAACGTGCTGCTAGAGGTGGTATAATAGATATACTTGTAATCGTGCAAACAATTAGAAATATATGATAGTAAGTGTTCTAAATCATGATTGTAATAATCAATATCGTATGTTATAATAGATCTGCATAATAAGTTTTTTGCGGTACGTTTTTTATCAATAAATGTACCGCAAACAATTGCACTAAGCTCATCTTTACTTACAAACTCTTTTTCAGATTCTTTTTCTAAATAACTATGTAATTCTTCAAAAGTAAAACTTTTTTCTTTAGCGAATATATCACGATTGTTGTCAAACAAACTGACATTGTGTTTTTGATTGCGCATAATATGTTTTTTATAAGTATCTAATTGTAAAAGGTAAATTATTTTTTACAACCAACTACCTGTAGTTTTTTAACCATTTTATCTCTAAAAGGTAGCCAATTATCATCAACAAATTTTTCTAATTTCTTAAAATCAGTACCAAAATTGCCTTTAAGATCTAGATCATTTTCTAGTAAGTATTTAGCCCTAAGCTTATAAAACTCTTTATGTTTTTCAATTTCACTTAAACTATCGTCATCAATAATTAATTTCAAATCATGTTTGAAATTATTCCAACCATCGATAAACTCTATGTTGCTCAAATGCAAGTCTAATTTTTTAATATCGTTTTTATTATTTAAATTGATTTCTTGTATAACCACGATCATTTTCCCCAATTTGAATTAAGCTTTGCTGTTATTTTTTAATGATGAAGATGATATCTTTCAAACATTTCATTTTCTTTAGGCAATTTATCTTTTATTAAATATCCGGTTAGTAAAAGTGTTGCTATTATTAGGCACGCAAATATTCTTAATTTGTTGTCTTCGTTCATTTCACAACCTCGGTATTTTCGTGATATTTGATATAATCATCGACAAGCATTAATAAAGTATGATTAACATCTCTAAAATCTTTTTTAGAGATTTCTTCTAATTTTATAAACTGCTCTTGGTCAAGTCTGATTGATATGATTGTTCTATCGTGTTCAAAAGCATAAGCTATCAACTTTACTAAAACTATAAATAAAATGCTACCTGTAGATAATATAAACCAGTTTTGTTTAAAAAATGGTGTGATGTTACTCATTTCAACCCCTCATTAAATCTATTAGAATAATACTAATCACAAACACATTTGCAAATATAACCATCCTAAGTACCCATGGGGCTAAAGTGTTGTTCATATAATCTTCAAATTTTTCTTGTTTAGTCATTTTATCCTCCTTTATTTATCTAAAATTATCCAATCGACTGCTAAAAGATCACTTCTTGAAAAGAGACAAGGCATAGTATCCTTAATATTACGAGCTTGTTCAGGACGGTCAATATTTCTAATAATAGTATTACCATATTTATAAGCTATTAATGCCTCCCCAAAAGTGTGTAGGTCAGGTTCTGTGTATATCTCCCAATCGTCAGCCAATACTTCACCATCTGAAAACTTGTACATACTGCCAGTCTCAGTTTGACAATAAATCACACGCCCATCGCTTTGTTTTGTCACATACCTTTTACTATCCCAATTGGGTAATCTGATTCTTTCCCCACATTGCATTTTCTTTACTGCTTCTATAATATTCATTTTAATCACCTTTTTTATATTCAGAAAACTCAAGCCCTATTAGGTCATTAGTGTCATTATAATAGAAATAATCATCGTAACCCTCGTTAACAAACCAATTTATTATATCTTGTCTTTTTAAAGTCGTTTTTTCCATCACCTCGTGAATCAGATCTTCGATGTATGGATTTAACTCTATTCTTTCTTGTTTAATCATATTAACTCACATTTAAAATAAATTTAACTTGTTTTACAATGCTATCGTAATCAGATGGTTCTTTAAAATCACCATCTTTGTTCAATTCATATTCGTAGATATTTCCACGATATGGGAAGATATATTTTATGTTCATACTAACAACCTCTACTAATTCTATTATAATAATCTTCTCTATCGCTTGATTTTATCTTACGCTCTGATATCTCCACAGCATCGATTGCTTGTTCTAATCCTATGAAGTCATCAACAAAATCAGTTGTATCAATGTTGTATAGATCAGCTTTGGCAAATAAATTGCGTTCTTGTTCTTCACTATCTGTCATATTCTGATTGCGACAAAATCGACTAATAGCTTGTTTGTAGCCTTCATAGTTTCTTTGTATTTGAATTGCGTGTTTTGGATTAATCATATTATTTCTCCATTTAAAGGTTTGATAAAATATTGCCCATTGTGTTTAGTGCTATTCTACTGTCGATATGTTGTACCACTATCAATTCAATAGTTGCTTTAATCGATCTAAAATCTTTATTAGCCATTTCTTTTAATATATCGTAATATTTTTCTTCAAATTCAACTTTTACATTTGCTTTCATTATTATTCTCAGTTTATTTATTGTTTTTATAGTATATCATTGTTGTTTACTAGTGTCAATAGTTTTTTATAGGTTATTATTTTTCTGAAAGTCCTAACTTATTACCTATAAATGCAATCAATCCTATAAATATGAAGAGTATTAAAAGCCCTATAATAAAATCTTTAAATGCCCAGATTAGGAATAAAACAAATAAACCAATTATCGCTAAAGTTATCTTTCCAATAATTGTTCCAATCATCAAACAAAATTCTCTATTTGAATCATAGAAAGAACCTAACATCATGAATATCGCTATTGCCCATAACAAACTCATTTTATACCTCCGAATTTAGCTTCAATTGTATTAAAGATTTCATTACCAACAGCTAGACAAAATTTGTTCTTTTCGCTATCTATAAAATAATTACTTCTTTTATCCAAATTACCCGTTATTAAAAAATAATAAGCGTCTAATTTTGGAAAATTACCTATACCATTAATTGGAAAATTATGTGTTGCAACATGATAACTAGTATGTAACTCAGACTTTGAAATAAAAGGAGTTAGTCCAGCTTTAAACGCTTTCTCTTCGTTATAATTACATTCTTCAACTTCATAATATAAATCAGCTCTTTTAATATCTTCCCTATAATATCTTTTTAATTCACCATCTGTTATAGGAGATGTTTCTGTAAGTATTCCACTATCCCACAAATAAGCTCTATAATTATCAACATTACATTGTATGTTAGATGGTTTTTGTAATCTTAAATTAAAATAAAAGTTATTCATTTTCACCCTCGTTTCTCAATTGAAAAGATGTCTCATATGGGTCTATCTCATTTAAAAAACCCACTTTTTCCACTAACGTATCACATATCATACTTTCGGCACAACTTTTCATAACACATACAATTCTATTAGATGTTTCACCTTTAATGTAAAATTTTGCTGTAACACTAACATAATCCAAAGTATCATCATAACTACCATCGTTTATTTCCACTGTGTAGCCAAGAATATCTTTTTTACAATTATTAAAAAATCTATTGTCATTACTCATTTCACACCTCCAAATTTAGCTTCAATCGCATTAAACATTTCTTCTGACACTAAACTTTTAAAATAATCTTTGTTTGTACCAGTTGGGGCATAAGAGCATTCTTTAAGAGAAAAATACATACTTGATGGATCCATATTGCCCGTTTGTAAGAAATAATAAGCGTCAAGATTTGGTGAAGTCTCACCTCTTCCACCAGCAGCGTATGCTAAGTAATATTTATCTTCCTCCTCGGTAATTATCTCAAAAGGTATTAAATCACATTTATAAGCGTCTTCTTCGTTGTAATCATAACTGTGGAGTCTGTAGTAAACATTATACATTGATACTTTATCGTAAAACACACGTTCAACAGTTTCATCAATATCAAATACATCTTCTATCTCTTCAATGTAATATTCTTTAAAATAATCTCTAGCAATATCCATATCAAAACTAATACTTTCTAATTCTAAATCAGGTATAAATTCAACTCTGTAAAATGGTGTGTCGTATAATCCACTTGGGATTAGGTTTTTATTTGTTTGCATGTTAGTTACTCCTTTTAATTGTTAAATGTTTTCCATGACTCAATGTTAAACGTTTTCCATGATTTATCTCGTATTTGAGCTAACTTAAAACGATAATTTAATTTTTTAAATTCTTTTGCAGTTAAACGTTCTGGCAAATTATCAAGCCTTTCAACATGAAAAATACCCTCCACATAGTGAGATTCCCCTCTATATTTTACCCAAACTTTTTTTATAATATAATATAATATCCACTATAAAGCGTTCTATATATAGCTTTACCATCACACATTTCATTAAATGCTTCTATAAAACTATAATCTCCAATATTTGTTTGCATGTTATTCCCTAATATTATTTTAATTAATAATTCTTATCTTTAGTAGCTTCAAAATCATATATATCATGATGCGGATTTTGCTTGAAATAAACTCTTTCTTCATCATTCAAAACTCTTTTATATTCTTTAATTTCATACTCTTCTAATGGAGTGTAAGCAGGTTTAGACTCTAACACAGAGTTAAAACTAACTAAATTATGTTGTTTTTCAGTTAAAGTTACATCACTTTTAATTACATTACTATCATAAAACATTGATGTTAACAACATATCTAGATAGTTAGTTACACTTCTCTTTTCGTGTTTAGCACTTAATTTAATATTGTCGTAAGCTTTTTCTGTTATAGTAAGTTGTAAGCGTTTCATAATTTCTATTCTCTAGTTAGTTATAATACAATATTGATTTCGTGCATTCAACAGTAACTCTACATAAGGTTTTGTTTGTAGTTCACGTCTTCAATGGGTTTATTATACTAGATAGTAATGTATATGTCAACAGTTATTTTAATGTTTTTACTGATTATTTCTATAATTATCATGTTTCCTTACCGACTCCTTACTGACTTTCAAGGAGTCGGTAAGGCTCCAGAAGCCTTGTTTTATATGGCCTTATATACTATACCTTACTGACCTTACTGACTTTTAAAGAATTAATTAGAAAAATATAAGTATAAAAAAATAAATTTATATATAAACAATAGAAAAGTCGGTAAGGTCAGTAAGGAGATACCCCGCAACCCCTGTTGGAATAAGGTGGGACACAACCTTACTGACTATCAAAAGTCAGTAAGGTTGTAAATTTATCAATTTTGATAATAGTTCTTGCATTATTATTTTTAATGTTGTAGATTGTGAGCAAGCCTTAATCAATCATTCCCTCTGCGGGGACTTAATTAAGGCGTGTGTATTATTCCCAAATATTACAATTATTCACCATGGTAATATTTCTAGGTTTGTTATTAACATGGTGAATATTAGTTAAAGTATTACAATTTAAGTCTTTAACTGTAAGAGCTATTGGGATGAAAAGACCTGGTGCGTGTTGGTATCGAATCCAACAATTGTAATACTTTAATTTGTAAATTGAGATGTATAAAGAGCGAGTTTCAGGAGAGGGATATAACGTTGAAAAGAATGTCTTTGATGCAGAAGATATTAAAAAAGTTGAAAAATTAGCAGCTTCTCATACATTAGATCAAATAGCTGAATATTTTGGGATAGGCAAAACAACTTTTAAGGATATTAGAAAAAGGCAAAACGAGGTGGACGTCTCGTATAAAATGGGAAAAGCTAAAGAAATTGAAACTTTTTACGACCATTTAAAGGAAAAAGCACTTGGTGTAACTGATAAGGGTGATAATGCTTGTTTGATATTTTTTTTAAAGACTCGTGCGCGTTGGAGCGAAGCAGTTCCTGAGACTAAAATAGAAGATGAAATAGTTCTAACTCCTGAACAACAAGAAGAAAAAGATAAACAGGTTAAGTTATTCACACAGTGGAAAAAAGAAAAGGGTTTTGAATGAGTAAAGTTAAAAAAGATAAGTCAAATGTTGAAGATGTGGAAGCACAAATTAAACTTCCAGTTGCCTCTATAATGATTACCGCACTCGAACCTATTTACACCACAGGTGGACAACTTAGTTATGGCTTTATAATAACTCTTGATGGTGTCACGCACAGGTTCCGTGCTAATGCTCAAGGTGAGTTGCAACTTAATAATTCTGGTGTTTTTGGCACACATTTCACATTAAACTAATGTTTAAACATTTTTTAAAAGGTTTAAAACCCAAAGTGGTAAAACCTGTTCAAAAAAAAAACATATCTTCAAACGAAGCATTTAATAAATATTTTGAAGGTGTTTTAGAACAAAACAAAGGTAAAAATCTTTCAGAACAAGAGATAAATACTTTATATAAGAAGAATTACGAAGTTTTTAATTTGTCGTACAATAAGCATCAGGACAAATTAAAATTAGATGAGCTACATAAATCAATTAAGGATTTAGAAGATATTGCAAAAAAATATTCAGATCCTAATAACAATATGTTGGACAAGAATTCTAAATCTGAAATTGATTTTTTAGTAAAACAAATTTTAGATAAACACAATGTTAAATGATATATTCTCCAAAGGAAGAAGCAGAGGCAACTCTATACGAGTTCTTTAAACAATCTTGGCATGTTATAGAGGCAGGTCAAGATCTTGTAGACGAATGGTACTTAGAAGTTATAGCCGAACATTTAGAAGCAGTTTACCATCGTAAAATAAAAAATCTTTTAGTTAATGTTCCACCAAGAACCGGAAAAACCAATTTAATATCTGTAGTATTCCCAGTTTGGGTTTGGATTCACAACCCATCTGAAAAGTTTTTGTGTGCTTCGTGTTCTAATTCATTATCGCTTGAAATAGCTGACAAAAGTAGATTGCTTATTGAGAGTAACTGGTTTCAAGAGAACTGGGGTGACAAGTTTAAGTTACGTAAAGATCAGAACAGTAAGAGTTACTTTGCTAATAATAAAACAGGTTATAGAATGTCTACAAGTGTTGGATCTGCAATCGTTGGAAAAGGCGGATCAATACAGATCACGGACGATCCAAATTTACCAGGTGGAGAATCAGAATTAACTAGGGAGTCAGTTAATAACTGGTGGTCAATGCGTTGGTTCAATCGTCTTAATGATATTAAGAATGATAGGCGCATAATAGTTCAACAACGATCTGATGAGAAAGATGTATCAGGAATGATACTTAGCAATGACGTTAACAATGAATGGACAAAGTTAATATTACCTTTGGAATATGAATCATCACGTAAAGCTATCACAGTTCCATTGTTTAATTGTATAACACCATGGGAAGACCCTCGTACTGATGATGGTGAACTTCTTACACAAAGAATAACTACTGTTGAAGTTGACAAATTAAAAAGAGAACTTGGCTCTTATGGCTATGCTGGACAGTATCAACAAAGACCAGCACCTCTTGAGGGTGGCATGATTAAGAAACAATGGTTTAAACTATATCAATATAATGAACTACCACAATTAGAATATGTTATACAATCTTGGGACACTGCACTAACTGCCAATGATGATTCTAATTATTCAGCATGTACAACATGGGGAGTATTTTTAGATAGATACGATAATGAAAATGTGATACTATTGTCTTCTTGGCGTGATAAGTTAGAGTATCCAGAACTAAGGGATAGGGTTAAAAGACTTGCAAATAACTATAGAGATACAGGTAATAATAGTTTGCCAAGTAGTACAAAATATCAACCTGATTTAATAGTTATTGAAGCAAAAGCCTCTGGTGATCCTTTAATACAAGATTTAAAAAGAGCTGGTGTTTATGCAAGGCCTTTTATACCAAATAAACATGGTGATAAAATACAGCGTGTTAGGTTGGTAACTTCTTTAATCGAGAGTGGTATAGTTTGGATGCCTTGCCAAAAAAATAATACAGATAAGATGGTAGACTTTGCAGATGAGTTTGTAACAAGTATTAGTTATTTCCCAAACGTTAGTTCTAGGGATTATGTGGATACGATGACCCAAGCATTAATAGTGCTTAGAGACGGTAATAGAATATCACACCCTAAAGATTATCGTGAGCCAGATGAACATAAAGAAACAGTTAGATTTTATTAATGAAAAAAAATAACAAACGTTTAACTTTAAATAAAATTAAACAATCTATTAATCAACAATTAGATTCCCAAGTTATACCAGAGAATATAACTGATGAGGATATTAATAAAGTTGAGGATTTAGAAAATGGTGATACAGTTTATGAAATAGGTAAGCTAGATATTCCACAATCCATATCTGATAAGTTTGATGATAATCTGGCTTTGAAGATGAAAGATGAAACTTTGACTGATATATCAACATATATTTTAGAATGTTTAGATGAAGATATAGAAGCAAGACAACCTTGGCTTGATATTCATAATAAGGTTAAGAAATACCTTGGTCATAATTTAGAAGATTTAACAAGCACACCATTTGAACAAGCGTGTAGAACTTTTGATACAACATTAAGTACTGCCTTAATTAGATTTTGTGCGACTTCTCGAAGTGAATTGTTGCCAGAGAGTGGGCCATGTGGATATAAGATCTTTGGTCAAACTAATGAAGAACTAGATAAAGTGGCGCAAGTAAGGAGTCAATGGCTTAACTATTTTTTAACTATTAAAGACTCTCCATATTATAAAGATTATGAGAAATCTTTATATTACATGGGGTTCTATGGTACTGTTATTAAAAAAGTTTATTATGATGATGTCTTAAAATATCCAATATCTAGATTTATATTGCCTGAAAACTTTTTAATCAATATAGATTGCACTTCAATATTAGAGTCCGATCGTTTAACTCATATTTTAAAATTATCTGCACGTGAGGTTTTAATAAATCAAAAGAGTGGTGTATATAGAGATGTGAAATTACCATATTTGAAAGTTAACAGTATTAGTGATGATGAGGAATCTAACACAAAATCAGATTCTAAAACAAATGAACTTGTTAATATTGATGGATATAAGCAAAGAAGTTTACACGATGTTTATGAAAGTCATATTTATTTGAATTTAGAAACATTTGAACCAAACTACAATTCAGATGAAATCGATGATGTAGCAAAACCATATATTGTTACAATTGATAGAGAGAGTAAAGAAATACTAGCTATCAAGCGTAACTGGAAAAAAGATGACGATAAGTTTGTTAGAAGAAAATACTTTGTGGCATATCAATATTTTACAGGGTTTGATATTTGGGGATTAGGACTAGCTAGAATCTCTGGTACAAATGCAATAGCTGTAACTAATATGCTAAGGCAAACTATTGATGCTGCCACTTATCAAAACATCCCAGCTGGGTTTATTCAAGATGGCGCAACTAAACAACAAAAAACTGACATTACACTTGGTGCTGGTCAATGGCACTTCTTGAATGGTGGGGGAGGATCAATTAAAGATTTATTTTCACCATTACCAGCTAACGGTCCATCGCCAAGTCTAATGCAACTTAGGCAAGAAGTTATTGGTCAAATGCAAGACCAGTTATCTACCACTGAACTTGGTATGATGCAAAGTAAGGAGGATATACCAACTGGAACAGCAATAGCATTTTTAGAAGAAAGTAATAAAGTACAATCAGCGGTATTAAAATCTTTACACGCCTCTTTCTCCGAAGAATTAAGATTGCTTGATGATATATTTAAAGAAGTTGTAGAGAGAGAAGAGTTTTTTATTAATGGTGAGAATTATATTATTACCAAAGAACATTTTGTTGATTCTGTTCAAATAGTTCCGGTCTCTGATCCATCTGTAAATTCTAACATTCAAAGGATAATGCGAGCAGAGGCTGTGTTTCAAACTGCAATGCAAATGCCAGATAAGATTAATACAGTTGAGCTATTGAAAGTTATTTTTCAAGCTCAAGGGCTTTCACCTGATATTATTGATAGCCTTATTATAAAAGAGGATGAAACACAACCAACAGATCCAATAACTGAAAATATGAACATGATGCAGAATAAACCTGTTAGAGCTGGACTAGATCAGAATCACGATGCTCACATTGTCGTTCATTCAGCCGTTGATAGTGATCAATCAAAAGCTCACATTCAAGAACATATGGCGATGAAATTTATGTTAGAAATGCAAGAAGCTATGGGAATTGATCTAACGCAAATTGATCCTAATAATCCTGAAATTCAAAACATTATTGCGATAAAAGCAGCTGAAGCAGTTGAAAGTTTAGGTTTGAATAAGCATATCGATGATGAAGACAACACACTAGATCCTAATCAATTATATGCAGCTGACATTGAGCAAAAACGAGAAGCTAATGTGATTAAGAAAGAGATTGCAGATATGAAACTAGAAAGTGATACATTCAAAAGTCAACTTCACTTTGAAGAAACAAAACAACGTTTGAAAGCTGAGAAAGAAAAAGCATTACTTGAAGCAAAAATAGAAATGGAAAAATTAAGGCAAAGAGTATGAGAGATAGTGAATATATTTTAGATAAACTTATTGAAACTATTAATGATAATTTAAAAGTTGTTGAAAGTAGATTAATTAAAGGTAATATTTTAACCATGGAAGAGTATAAATATAATCTTGGTATGAGATTTATACTATCAACGTTACAAAACGATATTAATGAATTAAGTAGGAGCAATTAAATTATGTATGATTTAAATGATGAAATAGGAATTGATTTAGATAATTTTAATATGGATGAAGAATTAAAATTATTTGAAGATTATACACCAAAACCAACTGAAATATTGATTAGATTATATATACAACCATCTAAAACAAAGGGTGGTATTATTATAGATAATTCTAAAGGTATTTATAATGAAATAGTTGGTTACGTTGCTAAAATAGGTAAGCTTTGTTTTACTGGTGAGCAATATAAAGATTGGGGCAATTGGTATAAAGTTGGTGATTGGGTAGTGTTCCCAAGGCACGCTGGTATAAGATTCACTTATGATAAATTACCAGTATTTGCAATAGTTGATGACGCACCAATAGGTATTATTAAAGATCCAAAAAAGGTTAACTAAATGGAAAATACTAACTATGGCATAAGTCCTGAAGAGGAAATGTCTTCAATAATGAAAGATATTGAGAAAAATATTGAAGAACAACAAGGTGAGGAATCTTTAGAACAAGATAATTCAGAAATAGAGTTAGGTACTAATGAAGAAGATGGTGTAATTCAAGATGATGAGGTTAAGGTATCTGAAGAGGAAGAACCAGTTATTGAAGATGATACATTTAGAGAAAAATATTATATAGAAAAGAAAAAACGTAAAAGTGCTTTAGCAGATCGTCAAAGATTGGAACAAGAAAACTACCAATTAAAAAATGCTTTAGGTGGCACGATTGACAGTAATGCTGAATTATATGGGCGTGATCTTTATAACGACTTAGAAAAGATAAAAAATATAAGAAAACAAGCATTACTCGGTGCGTTTGGTGATCCAAATGACCCTGAGTATGCTTCTAAAAATGCTGATATATTAAACGAAGCGGATGATCTTTTTCAAAAAGCATCATATAAAATAAATGAATATGAAAAATTTATTGCTAATAGAAATTCTGCAACAGGAGATAATGACGCTGAACCTGAACAAAATTATGAAGAACAAATAAAGTTAGAAAAAGCTCAGGAGTGGATGGATGAACATCCAGAATTAGTAGAGGGTTCGTATAATTACAATCCAAAAATTGCAACTGAGTTTTCATCCTTTGTAAAACAAGTAGATCGAGAATTACGAAAAGAGGGTAGGGAAGATGAAATTTTAAGTGATCGCTATTTAGAACTTCTTGATGAGTTTACCGAATCTATTAAAACAAATAGAACTCGAGATGGATATGCCACATCAAAGGTTGGTGGAGTTAGAAATAATTTCTCTAATGGTAGTAACAATACAATTAAAGTTACACTTACTGAATTTGATAAGAATTATGCTAAGAATCTGGGTATTAGTGAAAAAGAATATCTTAAATATAAGATTGAAGATATTAAAGAAACAAGAGCAAAGAGTAGGTAATTATGACTGATGAAAGAAAATCAAGAGCTTCTGAGGGAAGAAAATTTGAAGGAAGAACCACAAGAGATGGTGGATCTAACTATAATATGAACTATGTTAGCAGTACTGATATACCAGATCATGTTAAGAAAGAGGGATTTGATTATTATTGGGAAAGAACATCTATAAGAGGTCAAATTGATTCTGCGTTAGACGCTGCTATCCGCAGAAATTGGAATCCTGTGCCAGTTGATAGAGATCCTGGTAGATTTAGTGATGTGTTGGATAGAAATCCATTATCTCGTAAATTTATATGCCAAGGTGATGTTATTTTACTTGAAAGAGAACAAGTTATAAGTGATAATGAGAAACAAGCTAATTCTAAATTATCAATGGAAAGATTAATCACGTCACCAGCTTATAATTATAGAGATCCAATGAAACACTCAATAGGTTCGGTTAGATAATGGCATTTTATCCATCACAAGGCACTTGTCAGGAAATAAATCTAACTGCTAATATACAGTTAGATTATCCATATTCGGCAAATACAAATAATGTTACAGTTACTGATGTAATTGATGTATCAGCAACTGTACTTAATTTAAATATTTTCTTGCCAGATGCCACATTAACTAGTAATGGATTTTCTATCACGTTTAATAATGTTGGATCAAATACTTTTAATATTGTTTTAAATGATAGGGTAACAACATTAACAACTATTGCTCAAGGCGCAGTTGTGGCCATATATTTGTACGATAATTCTACTATTAATGGCAGTTGGCGTATTATTCCTTTTGGTGGTGGCACTAATGCAATATCAGCATTAACGCTAACTAGTTCTGATAACTCAATAATTGTAACAAATGGAGTGATAACCCCTCCAGGTGGAACAATTGGTGTTGAATTACCAACTATTATTTCATCAATACAAAGTTTAACAAATTATGTGCCTGGTATTGTGGTTGTAAACCCTAACAATCCATTATCTTGGGGAGTTATTGCGCTTAACAGTGGTTCTAACATAACAATCAACAATCCTGATGGCTCAACTGGTGATCCAGTAATTGACCTAAATGATACTATAACGCTAACACAAATCACAGCTGGTAATATAGTTATCAACAATGATCTAATAACAAATACAGATAGCGGTGGAGTTTTAAGTATAACATCGAACGGCACTAATTCTGTTCTTAATTTAAACAGTGTTTTAGTTGATACTCAAGGTGATATTAGCGGTGTCAATAATTTAACTATTGATGGTACATTTAAATCGCCAAATACTGCTAAAGCATGGTGTAGATTTTCTAATACTTCTGGATCATTGGCAACGTTAGCTTCATATGGTATTTCGGGGATAACTTATAATAGTACTAATTATCAATACACAATAAACTTTACACCCCCTATGGGTAATGTAAATTATGGTGTTTTTATAACTTGTGCTAACAATAATAGTACACCACCCCTTCAAACAAGATTAGGTTATGATGTTATTAGACAAACAACGTCTGTTACAATTGTTTTAACGGACAGTTCAGGTGAAATTTTACCAGATATTCCAGAGGGTGTGTCTGTTATGATTTTTTCTTTAAGTTAATGCGGAGTAGAGCAGTCAGGTAGCTTGCAAGAGTCATAATCTTGAGGTCATTGGTTCAAATCCAATCTCCGCAACCAAATATGTTGACATTATTAATTTATTTAGTACAATATCAATTAATAAAGTTTTACCATAACGTTAAGGGTGTCTTTGAGTTAAGCTTTTCCTCTGTAAAAAGCTATATCTACAGTATATGTAGGAAGTTAAAACTTCACGGGTTGATCTAACCTTTAATAGATAATTTTCAAAACAAAATATTTCTTAACAATTATATTTAAGGTAATAATATATGTCGTATGGCGTAAACAGTCCTTTCGGACTAAGAACTTATGGTCATTTAATAAGTGGTGTTGATGACATAAAAGTAAGCAATGCTTATACTATAAGCCCTAACAGTTTGTCACTAAATAAAGGTGATCCTGTTATTTATACTATTTCAACAGCTCAATATGGAGTTGTTGCAGGTGGTTATCAAGGTCGTACTGCTGCAATTCAATTGTATAATCCAACTGTTGCACAAGTAGCTACAGGTGGAGCAGGTACTACTATATCACCAACAACTATCGCAGGTGTGTTTCAAGGGTGTGAATATTACACACCAAACGGCACTTATGTTGCTCAAGAATATTGGCAAGCTGGTACTGCAACAAATGGTAAGCCTGTGGTTGCATCTATTATTGATGATCCATATGTGGTTTATGATATACAATTATCAACATATTGTGGCGCACAGTTTGCACAATTAGGTAGATTTAGTGTATTACCATGTTTGCAAATAGAATCTGCCGCAGCTGGATGGCCTAATACTGGAACAGCGGCAGCAGTAGCTGGAGTTGTTGCTAATAGTGCTATTGTTGGAACTAATCTTGCATTATTAACTGGTAATAACGTTGCGGCAGCTGTTGGTGCTAACGTTACTGCGACTATGACTGGAATTACATTAAACGGTCAACCCGCGGGTTATGCTGATAACCCACTTATAGCTAACCAAGGTCTAGCCAATGGTAATCCATGGGGTATTTCTACATTTTATGCATGTCCATCAATCGCTGTGTCAAATGCTAACCCTGGACTAGTTGATGGTACTTGTGAATATGCAAGATCTGCAACAACTGCATTAACAGTATTAGGATTTACTCCTGATCCAAGGAATATTCCACGTACATTTGGTCAGCCAGGTAATGGTACAGTAGGTAACTATTTTAATACACCATTCTTAAACGTATTGGTGACTATTAATAACCATGCTAAAAAACCAGGTATTGTTGGCGTTGTTCCAACTGCATAATATAAACAAAAATATAGGTAAAATAAAATGGCTATAAATACCGCATCGATTTACCCCTTGCTTAGACCTGGGGTAAAAGCAGTCATAGGTAACTATGATACTTATCCAGATCAATGGAAATCAGTATTTACTACTCACACTTCAGATAAAAAAATGGAGTTTGAAGATGAGTTTAAATCATTAGGCATGGCTCAAGTGAAAGCTGAGGGTGCTTCAGTTGCTCAAGATTCTATGAGTGTTAGATATCAAACTACGTATTTACACACTACTTATGGCTTATCATTTAGTGTTACTGAAGAAGCGATGAGAGACAATCTCTATAAAACAGAGTTCCCCCAACATTTAGTTGCTCTTAGAAATTCACTTAGAGCTGCAAAATCACAAGCTGCTGCTAACGTGTTTAACTTAGGATCCACTACTCAACTAACTTCCGATGGTGTTCCGTTTTTCTCAAATCTACATCCATTAGACAATGGAGCAGATGTTTCTAACTTAAGTAACGTTGCTCTTAGTGAGGTTGGGATTCAGAATGCTATTATTGGTATTCAACAATTCAAACAATTAAGTGGGATTCTAACTAATACAATGCCTAAAAAGCTTTTAGTTGGTCCTGCTAATCAGTTTGCAGCAAGTATCATATTAGGTTCTCAATACAGAACATCTGTTGGCAGTGGTGGAAATGGACAAGGCACTAACTATAGTGGTGTTAATGATATTAATGCTATTTACAATGATAGTTATTTGCCAGGTGGTTATACTGTTAATAATTATATTACATCACCGACATTCTCAGCTATTATTACTGATGCTGAAAGAGGTTTGATTCATTATGAGCGTGATAAATTAGAGCCTTGGAACTGGATGGACAATACTACTAGGGATATGTGGTTTGCTGCAAAAGAAAGATATTCTTTTGGAGTAACTAACTGGCGTTGTGCATATTGTATTTCAGTTTAGAGGTATAATATGGCTAATCATAGTAGAGCTTTAGCTGATATTCTTTTAAAAAACGCTCCTAAAAAGAGCGTTAAAAAAGAGGAAATTAAAAAAGAACCTAGTAAACCAAATAATAAAAAATAAATGACTATTTTTAGACAAGCGGCTAATATACCCACAGTAGCATCTAGTGTTGCCAATATTGGTACATTTGCAATTGGGGCAACTGGGAAATTGATATTAAATGGACCAATATCATCGGGTACAACAGGTCAAGTTTCCTTTATTAGTAATGGATATGCTTCAGGTCTAAGTTTTACTAGTGCTGGAAATATATCAGCTGCTAGTTTCACAATAGTCGGTACTTTTAACGGGGCAATTATTACAGAAAGCATAGTCGGTCCAAATGCAAACACAGTTTACACTAATAATTTGTTTCATACTGTTATTAGTATAAATATTAGTATAGCGGCAACAGCTGTATTTACTATCGGATCAAATTATAATGTTGCTGTAGTTTTACAAGATGGTAATAGTAGAATGGGCGATAGTCATTCTAATTATACTTATAGTGTATTGTTAAATTCTATTAGTGCTGCTGCTCAATGGGCAGCTGGTGGAGCAATAATATATGGGGTAGCCAATACTATCCCTGTGTCATTGCAAGCAACAACTTTAGCATATGCAGCACGACCTAGTAATTATTTTTCATTACCAGTTACTGGTGCTGCTTTAGCGGCTATTACACAAGCCCAATTGAACAATGGTGTTATTACTCAAACAACATACCCATATGCTGCGGTAATTGTTTATCTAGCTGTGGGGATTAATACAACTCCTGTCTCTATTGAAATAACACAGAGTTAGAGAGGTGAATAATGCCTTTAACCACATCTAATAGTTATAATTTTCAAGCTTTAGAAAATGACGAATTAATTTTAGAATGTTTTGAAAGATTAGGAATATCTGGTGAGCAATTAGTACCTGTAAAACTTAATTCAGCAAAAAGAAGTTTGAATCTTTTGCTATTGGATTGGATAAGTAAGTCTATTAATCTGTGGACATTGAACACTGCTTATTTATCATTAAATACTGGTCAATCTAGATATTTACTTAATTCTACAATTACAGATATTCTCCAGGTAAATTTACGACAATTTACGAGGCAATTAAATGGTACATCACAATCGAACACTGCAGCTACTTATGATAATGGCGGCGGTGGTAATCCTCTATTTGCTTTTGATGGTAATCCGACCACAGCCTGTACTCAGAACGTTGTTAACGGGAATATTTCTTACACGTATGGCGTCGGAATATCACAAACGATACTTTTTATAGGTGTGCAATCTAATACTACTACTTTGTACACATTACTTGTAGAAACTTCAAATGACAACGCTACTTGGACAACTTTATTAACTATTCCCCCTCAAATATTTACAGCAGGAATGGCAATATGGTTCGATGTCATATTACCAACAAGCAATATGACATTTAGAATTAGAGAAACAGGCGGTGCAACTTTAGATATTCAAGAAATTTATTTTACCAATAATGTAAGTGATTTGAAATTAAGTGCTGTTAGTAGAGATACCTATTTGTCATTTTCTCAAAAATTTATTCAAGGTAGACCGAGTTGTTATTATTTTGATAAACAAATTAATCCAATATTGAATGTGTGGTATCCTCCAACAAATAATTATAATGTTCTTCAATATTCTTACGTTAATATAATGCAAGATGCTGGGGGCTTCTATAATATAGCAGATATTCCATCTCGTATGCTTCCAGCTCTTACTTGGGGTTTAACTTGGTTACTTGCTATTAAATATAATCCACCACTTGCTGCTGATATGAAGAATGAATATGAGCAAGCGTTTAGCACGGCAACTGCTAATGATAGTGAGAATGTTGGTTTAACTATAAATTATGATATTGGCAGTTATTATGAGAATTGAGAAACGTAGGTATCAGTGTGATCGTTCTGGTGAAATATTTGAGAAACTGTATAAGCAGTTTGAATGGGCTGGTGATAGTAAAATATGGACAGGACTTTGGGTAGGGCAAAAATATTTAGATGTTCCGCAAGAACAACTTAGAACACCTATCATAAAAGCTGATCCATTCCCATTACCTAATCCTAAACCTCCTCAAGCGGGCGCTATGATAAATCCCAATGCTCCTACAACCACTTGGGAGGCGGTTGATTAATTTATAAATTATCGGGTTTAGAAAATGTCAGATCCAAATACAATAAGAATATTATCTATCGATGGTGGTGGAATGAGAGGTTATATTTCCACTAATTTTATGGAGTTGTTTGTTCAACAATGGGGAATAAACCCTAATCAAATTTGGAAATATTTTGATGTTATAACAGGTAGTTCTATCGGGGGAATTCAGGCCTTAGCATATTCAATAGGACTTGCTCCATCAGAAATTAATAGCTTTTTTACTGTTGATGGACCTTGGATATTTACAACAAGTACCTCAACACCATCTAGCCAGCCTTCTACCTTAACTAAAATTAATACAATTGTTGGAGGGCCTTTTAGCAACCCTACATTTTACCCTGGCACTACGCCAGGTATTGGTACTATGCGATTAAATAGTAAATTAACATCGGTATTTGGCACAAATACATTGCAAAATGCGTTAACTAATGTTGCTATAACTTCGTTTGAGAAGAACGATAGTAATCCTGATTTTTCTCAAACTACAAATACACCTGTTTATTTTTCTAACAGTAATATTGTTCCTATTTTATCAGGACAAAACAATTTAATGGTTGATGTTGCAATGGCGACAAGTGCAGCACCCTTGTATTTTCCATCATGGAATATTGGGATAGATTCTTATATTGATGGGGGTGTAACACAGAATAACCCAGCTTCATTTGGTCTTGCGATAGGTAAAGCACTTAAACCTACTGCCAATAGATTCTGTGTTTTATCAATAGGCACAGGACTTGGGGATGTTGGATTCCCCGCAACAACTACTTTAAATAAAGCTAAAAAAGAATTATTAGAATTAAATAGTGATCCTAAGGCTTATGGTGAAAAATGGAAATTGTCTAGCAAACAAGTTAATGGTTTACAAAGTGCTACTGCTAATTTAGGTGCGTTAGAGGGTGCTAATTTAATTATGTATTTACTAGGAGCTATGACTACTGGCCCTCAAGAAATTGCAGCACAAGAATTAAATATCGAGGCAAATTATACATTATCAAATTTGTATAATTATAGAATGCAATATTATTTACAACCTGATTTAGATACTGAACTTGATGATTCTACCCCTGCTATTTTAGCATACTATAAAAGTTCAGTTATTGAATATTTTAATAACGATATTGCTAATATAACTAATTTTATTGCGCATTTATCAGCATGAACTATGATGTTTTATATAATTTTATATCGCCTGTAACTGGTAGAGTTCCGCTTATCAAGGATTATATATTAATCGGTGGTAACGATAACTTTTCAATTATGTCGCCAACCCTAATTGATATACAACTTGATATTATTGATATTAGGCATGATTTTGACAACTTAGCGGCATCAAGTTTTATTATTGGTTTTCCAAATGCACAATTACCAAATAGTCAGGTTTTAAATTCTTTGGCAGATGGATTTATGTTTAATACTGGTGGTATTGTCAGTACTACTAATAATATTCCTTTACCTAGTTTACTTTATAATAATATTTGGGTAGGTGATGTAGATAATGTGGCTACGCCAACACCATATATTATTGCACAGAACGATAGTTCTTTTATTTTACAAGAGCCTAACGAGGATTTACCAAATGCTCAAGCTCTTAGTCAATTGTTAGGTGGTATATTAAAAAGCGCACCTTTAACTGGTGTTATTAGTATTGCTACACCAGACGTTGATTACGCCACAGTCGCTACACTAGAAGAACTTGCAGCAGAAGCAGCCGCATCTGCGGAAGAAGCTAGCGCAGCTGCCTTAGAAGCTACAACAGCGGCAGGCGAGGCTACAGCAGCGGCAGCAGAGGCTACAGCAGCGGCAGCAGAGGCTACAGCAGCGGCAGCAGAGGCGGGTTTATCTGCTGCAGGAGCTGGAATATCTGCTCTTGCAGCGGCGGCTTCTGCTTTAGCTGCGGGTGGTTCAGCTAGTAGCGCGTCTTCATCAGCATCTGACGCTAGTGACTCAGCAGATAACGCCAGTTCGAGTGCGACTGAAGCTCAAAATTACCTTAACACTCTCTTGAGTACTGGCTTGAATGCTCTGCCGTGTACTGGGGATGTATCTTTTCAAGGCTTTAAATTAATTAATTTGGGAACGCCAATAGTTGCAACAGATGGGGCGACAAAAGGGTACGTTGATACTGCTATCGGCAATGTTCCTTTAGCAAGTTTAACGTTGCAAGGTGATGTTACTGGTTCAGGACCTTTAAATGCCCCTGTTATTACTACTTTTACTAAAACATTAAATCAAATTACAAATGCAGGTAATGTTGATATTGCAAATTTTTTGTTAAATAATGTTTTAGATCCACTAAACCCGCAGGATGGGGCTACTAAAAATTATGTTGATACCAAAACGTGGTTAACTTCGCAAATTACTAATTTTGACAGCGCTGTTTTAGCATTTAATTTAAATCAATTTGCAGCTCCAACAGCCAGTGTTGATTTTAACAACAACAAATTAATTAACGTGCTTACACCAACTCTTAGCACTGATGCTGCAAATAAACAATACGTAGACTCAATCATTGCACCAACTCAATCAATTAGTTTATTGGGCGATATTATCGGTAGTGGACAAACAGGGACGCCTCTTGTCACGGCTTTAAATAGTTTGATTGATAGAACCACAAACCAAGTTTTTAATTTTACAGGATCTCCGACTAGTTTTAATTACGATTTAACTATTCCAAATAGCACTAATCAGACTGTGAAACTAAGGTTAAACAGAGCAAACACAGGTAATGGAGCTGGGTATGAGTTTCAATTTTACTCTCCTATTAATGGGGTGGATACCTTTACCTTTGGCTATAACTCAGGTTCAGTTTTCGGAAACATTTATTCCATAGCCAATAATGCACCAGTTATTAATTATATCTATTCGCTTAACGTTAATGATAACGGCGCATATAAACCTTATAATGGAAGTTATGGTTACCTAAGTTCTAATGGTAGTACAGGTCAAGCAACAGGTCAAAATTCTTATTCAATTAATTGTACTAATAGAATAAAGGCTTCTGAATTTAATGCGGTTTCTTCTAAGAAAATAAAAACTATTTTAGGAAGAGGCAAGGAAATCGAACATACGGCAATTGAGCTTTTTAAGAAAATCCCGTTATTTAAATACAAATATAAAGATACTATTAAAGAAGGTGATGCTGAGCATTATGGTGTGATAGCCGAAGAATTAGCAGAAGTTATCCCTGCTTTCGTAAACATGCAAGATGAAGGATGGATTCCTAATATCTATAAAAATTGCATAGCAGACAAAGGATTAGATAATTCCTATAAACTTTATTTTGATGAAAAGTTAGAAAATATAGAAGGGAGCAAGTTAAAACTAATTTTTCAAGATAAAGAAGGTGAAAAAAATATAGAAGTTATGATTACAGAAATAACGGCTGACTCGTTGTCTGTTATTTGCTGCGAAAAGTTGCCAAGAGATATTTTTGTATACGGCACTTATTCCGTGTGTCCAACCGTTAGTAAACAAAAAGTATTTGAACTGGGATTAGTAGCATTGCAAAACATTATAAAAAGAGTAGAAATTTTGGAAAACAAATTGAGGTGTACATAATGGATATTGTAAATTTTGGAGTAAATGTTACAGACATTACTTCGTCCGAACTCGATAATTTAGTTGTCAATCCTGTTGTGATTTTAGATGGTCAAAAGGATTCAATATTAGTACCACACAGGGTGGTTTGCTCCTATTTTTTGGGTACGATGAAATATGTTAGTTCATCAAGCAATTTAACAATTGCTATATCTGATTTAATTTTTGGACAACTTGACCCAACTATTTTTTCAAGCGAACTTAATTCCTCTTGTTTAATTAACATTTCTGATTGTCGGAATGTAGCAACAGAAACTTTGATTAACCAACCTCTTTTATTAAAGAATTCAGGCCAAAATCTTTCTAATGGTAATGGAACATTAAAAATTTTCATCTGGTATTCGACAATTGCTTTTTAAAAAAAATAAGGTAAATTTTCATGAAAACAAACGATACAAATACTATCATACCCGTTAATTACGACGCTAATATGTATATACGATGGTTAGCAACCGATGCTATGAATACCTCTCAAACTGCAAAACAGTTGTTTAATGGATATTATAACACGACTAATCCCGCTTATTCTAGCCTCGTTGTGCAAATAAATACTTATATAGAACAAGTCGAAACGGATATTGCAAAAATTAAAGAATATATGGCATCATTACCAACGATTAATAATGACAAACAAACAATATCCAATTAGAATATGATTATAAAACTAAGGTAAAAATTATGAACAATGACGTTACAAAAATAGAACAAATCGTAAATATAATAAGACCTTTGCCAAATATTATTGAAGCATTATGCGCTAATGCTTTATTTATGTTTAAAAGTGTTCCTGAAGTAGCTACTCCTGAATGCAAAGCGACTCTTTTACAAAATATAAAAACGGTTAAATCTAAATTAGATTATTTAGAAAGTTTGTTGGATTAATTATGAATTTTGTAAATTATTCCACTAGTATCTTTCCAAATTTGAATTATAATCAACAGATAATTCTACAATCTAGTATTCACACTTTATTTGTTAATTCTATAACTATTTGCAATAGAAGTAATAACGATATTAGGATTAATTTGGTAAAAAAGATTATTGGTAGTGATTTAAGTACTAATCAAGGTTTTATTGTCAATAATATTGAGGTACAAGCCCCAGTAACAGGTAAAACAGATAGTAAAAGTACGATTAATATGATATCTTTATTTGGACTTAACGTGTTTTTACCTGTTATGAGTATTGGTGGAATAACCTATACAACTGAATTAATTTGTTATTCTAATGGAATTACTCAAAATTTTGATTGTGTTGTTGACTATACAACTTTTGTTGAAACGCCTATTATATAAATTATGCAAGATAAATACTTAAACGATATTTTAGCAAAACAGGCATATATACAGCAAAATATGCCTAAAAAAGATCCTTTTGATAAGGGTATAATGAGGGCTATTAAAAGTGCTAAACAATCTCTTGATATGGATGAAGAGCAGGATGACAAAGCTATGCGCAATAGTATTCTGACATTTGGCGAAGAAATGCATAAGATGCCGAGAACTAGAGGTTTTATAGGCAATCTAGCACAAGTAGGCCGCGCTATGGGTCCTGCTATTAAAACTCATGATAGCTATGAAGATCAAGCTAAAGCCGAGAATAAAGCAATGTTGCAGTACGCACAGCAATTAAGAGCTGCTGAAGAGGCTAAAATGGCTAATTTAGAGCAACAAGCATATTTAAGAGAACACGCTGACCAACAGCTTGCACATCAAAGAGAACAGTTAGCAGAACAAAAAGCGCATCATAATTTGATGAGTGAGGTTGCTAAAGCGAAAGCTTATGCAAAAGAAATTGAAAAAGAAGATAAAAATCCCATAAAAGATATCTATGGAAAACCATATCATAAACTTGATATTGTCGAAAGTAGAAATATGGAAAAACTTAAAACTGGTCTGACTAACACTAAGTTAGGATTTGATAAAGCAAAGGAAACGGGGAAAGAATTAAGCGAAAGTACTAAAAAAAATACGTTTCTACCAATAGGAGGGTTTATGACTCGAGTTGCTAATCCCGTTAAAGATTCTGCAGGTCTTTTGTTTAATAATAAAAAACTGCAAGATGAAACTGCATTACGCAATAGTTTTAAAGCTCAACTTGGGAATATTACAGTGATGTTGGAAGTTGCCAAAACAAATAAGGCTTTAACACAAGGAATGTATGATCGTCTTAGAGAAAATTTCCCTAATGTAGATAGGGATTCAATTAGAACTATTGAAGAAAAAATGAAGTTTCTAACTGAGGAAATAGATCAATATGATAAAGCATCTCGGTTAAGCGTTAAATATGGAGTTAAAATAGATCCCGCTGACGCGGATGATTTTGAAGCTCATATAAAAGCTAATGAACCAAATAATAGTTATATAAAAATGACAGATCCTAATAGTGGTCAATCTGAATTAATACATATTGAAGACAAAGATAAAGCAATTGGGCTAGGTTTAGTAGAGGTCGAATAATTTATGAACAACTCTGAAACTAAGTCTAAATTTGATGGGTTAAGAATTAAACCTACAAGTAAATTTGATGGGTTAAGAATTAAACCTAGAGCTTATGAGAAATATATAGTTGAACCAAATCCAACAACTGTATATGAAACGGATAATTCTTTTCGTTATGTTCCGCTAAATGAGTTTGAAGACTATTGGAAAAAAAAGGGGAAAAACCCTAAGGAAAGATTGGAATATTTGGATAAAGAAGAATATGTTGATAGAAAATCAGGTTTACCTGGTGTTAAATATGTAGAACATGAACCAACGTGGACCGAACGACTCATTAAAGAACCTCTGCATGGGGCGACAATTGGACTTGGTACTACTGCTGATCTTGCTAGTAATTATGTCGCGGCTCCTCTTTTATACCTTGGTTCAAAAATAGCTCGTGGTGCAGAACATTTAGCATTTAATCCTCACGCTAAACAACTCAATAAAAAAGCTGCTGATGATTTACAAAGTTTATCCGATAAATATTGGAATCAAAATGTTGCTGATGAGGCTAGAAATGATCCGTGGTTAAGAACAAAAAATAGAGATACTACAGCAGCGATGTTGCGAGGAGGTGGTGAATTTATACCCGATTTAATTCCTGCAAATGCGTTGGGAACAGTTATTAAAAGAGCCGCAGGTCCTGTTAAATTTGCTGTAAAAAAAACTGCTCCTGTTGCAAAAGGATTTATTGATAAAGTTAAATCTAAAGCAACACAATTGTGGAATGCGCCTAAAGCCACATATGTGGCAGATATGTTAGAAACTCCCTATACAGGCAAAACTGCAGCAGGGTTCGCAGGGGCTGGGGCTGGACATGCTTACATAAATACTGATAATTTTGGCGATCAGAAAAAAGGTGAAGATATCCCATCATGGTATGAAGAATTACCTTTTATGATAGGTGGTGCGGGAGCAGTATCAGGAGCGTATAGTGGTATTAAGAATGGTGTTAAAAGTATTTCCAATAGTGTAAAAAAAATAAAAAATAGAAGTTCAAACGATCTTTCATTTTTACAAAATCATCTTGCAAAGCGTATTAATAGTGGTAACAATAAACTTGATAAAAAATATATAAAACTTGGAACAAAGGACCTAAATCCTTTTAATATATATGAAGATAATCAAGTACCTTTTAAAATTGCTAGACATAATCCAACCGAAGAATATCAGCAAATTCTTCCAAAAATGAAAGAACGTATAGGTGATGATGTTTATAAACAATTAGATAAACATCTTGGTGAATATGATGGTCATAATCCAACTTCAACAATAACACATATAGGCAATTTACTTTCTAGTAAACTAAAAACTAACTATGGAAGTATTAAAGAGTTAAAAGATCGTAACTATAGAGCGCGGGACTTCTTGGAAGTTGCTGACGATTATGTTGTACCAACCAATATTCATGAAGCTTTAGATCATTTGATTAAAGAAAGTTCTTTACCGATGACCAAAGGATCGGGTATTGGTAAACTACATGAATATGGTAAATATCTTAAAGCCGTAATACCTGAGGATAGAATACCTCTTAAAGAAGTTATTAATCTGGAAAAAGCATTGCAGCAAATTATGAGAGCTGCGCCAGAAGAAATTGGTGGTATGGGCAGTAGGGAAATATTAATGTTAAATGGCATTGAGAAAGCTCTTAACGATGATATAGTAAAGAATGGTGTTGTACATCATCCACACTATTTAAAAAACCATTTTATTGCTGACCATTATTATAAAAATTTTTATAAACCATATCAACAAAACAAAGTATTTAAAAAATTAAACAAAGATTTAAATATTGAAAAACTTATAGAAAGATCTGTGTCAGATCGTAATAGTGTTGCTGATTTTGAAAAGTTATTAGGATTAAGCGAACATGTTGTTGATAAACAAGCACCTAAAATGATTGGTAGAGTATTTGACAATCATATAGAGAATGGCCCACATTTCCAAAAAATAAATAAAAAAAATGATCTTTTTAATTTACTAGAAGTTGAGAATAAAACCCCAGCACAAAAGGATTTCAAACGAATACAAAGATTAGTTGCTCATAAAAAACTTTTAAACAACAACAACAACAACAACGAACTAAATATTAAAAAACTATTAAAAGAAACTGATAACGCATATTCAAGTGCTTTATATAATCCTGAAATGGCAACTTTTTTGGATAAAAATGTTAAAGTCAGAGCAAACAAATATAATAACATTGTGGCACAAGATTTGAAACACAAATCAAGTTTGGGTTCTTTAAAAGATAGTAATGATTATTATCATAATAAATATGATATAACAAAACATTTTCACAATTGGCCAACATTAGTAGGTGGAGCAGTTGGTGGTACTTATGGAAGCTATATTGGAGGGCTTATTGGTGCTGCAGGTGGCGGACTTGCAAAAAGCATATATTCCAAGAAAGTTTTTAATAGTATGACAGATAAAAAGTTTGTTGATGAATTGATAAGATTAGGTAGAATACCAAAAGTAGAAAAACAACGTTTGAAAAGAGAGTTATCTTTAGATCCAAGTTTAAAAACTGAAATAATTAGATTAATGTTTGCGAAAAGAGATGAAAATTAAATTTTTATTAATAATAAAAAAGCTACTTATTGAAAATGGTTCATTTCTTAAAAATGTTGTTATATTATTGTTACTTAGCCGATTATTTGAAATCGAAACTAATGGTAAATATTTGATTTTAGAAGTTTTAGCAGCTATATTTGCAATATTCGGTCAATTAGAAGTGCTTTTAGAAAAAATAACAAAACAATAAAAATGTTCGATTTTAATATATTTTTTTTATACTGTCCTATCTGGCAAAAGAAAAACTAACTTATGGTAAAGTTAGTTTTCAAAAGATAATATATTTTATTGTTTTTTGTTATTTAAATAGTTCTATTCATGCAAATGTTAGATTTAATTTTTCTCAATATTTAGATTTATTGTTGGTAATGATATTTTTTTTATAATTTTATTCCTTATTAAACTCATTTATACGTTCTTTACGTTCCTTTATATTTTGACTATTTGTTATCCCTCTTTTTCTTTCTCTCTCACGTTCTGCTTCAATACCACCAGTTTTCATATGTCTAATAACATCTGCCCCTGGTTCGAGTTTTTTATCGATTTTCATCATAGCTTCACTGTTTATAAAATCAGAAATCATATCATCCCATCTATCTTTCCTATTACCAACTGTACGACCTAAACCTTTTTTCTTAATATCATTTTTAAAGTTTTTAACAGCATCAGTAGCACCATCTACTTTCTTATACATATTAGATTGAGTTTTATCTATCCTTTCTGCAACTGTACGATGTCTCTTTTTAGGTTCGTCCATATACTTCTTAAGCAACCCAGAACCTGTTTTCTTAAAGAAATCGAGATTATCTTTCATATCCGATCCTGCTTTTCTAAGATGTTTTGGCACATCTATTAGTGGTAATACATCATCTTTATCATCACATTCTTCTTTACCCATCA
>Ga0222713_10000716_pt1 | contig 37508 bp, 40 predicted proteins | sample C33_649DmetaG_FD_165061 | JGI IMG/M metagenome (GOLD analysis project Ga0222713, IMG submission 165061) | Estuarine water microbial communities from San Francisco Bay, California, United States - C33_649D | ecosystem: Environmental > Aquatic > Marine > Unclassified | place: USA: California... | reverse complement strand
CAAAAGGAAGTGGATAAGAGTAGAAACAATAATGACTCTAAAGGTTCTCACAAAAGCGTGTAATCTCAGCGTTTTATTTTAATGGAGCCACCGGTAAAAAACATTAGGGACAATAGTCCCTTTTTTTATGCAAAAACTTTCCTATTATTGAATCATGATTATAGGAATTTACAACTACATCCATAAATATGATTTTTCCAACATCAAAGGAATTATTCATGTTGGGGCTCACAATGGGGGGGAATATGACGAATACCAAACCACTTTTAAAAAAGACATCACCATTCATTGGTTTGAACCTCAAAAAATTGTTTTCTCAGAACTTATCAATAGACTTGGTGATAAACCTAACAATTACTTTTACAATTATGGCTTAGGATCCCAAGAAGAGATCAAACAAATTTGGACTGAAAATGAAAATAAGGGTGAAAGTGCTTCTTTTAATAAACCAAAAGATCATATAGATTTATACCCAAATATTAATTTCTATCCTTCTGATTTTTTAGAGATAAAAACTTTAGACAGTTTTGACATTTCAGATTCGAATGTTCTAGTTTTAGATGTACAAGGGTTCGAAATGGAAGTTCTCAAAGGGTCTGTAGAAACACTGAAAAAAATTGACCATCTTTTTTGTGAAATAAACTCTCTTGAGATGTATGAGGGGTGCCCATCATTATCACAACTATGTGAATTTTTATCACAACATGGTTTTACTCTTAGAGAGGACTGGTGGACAGATGGAAGTTGGGGTGATGGATATTGGTCTAAATAAAAAAACCCCATCCGAAGATGAGGTTTAGTTGGTGGAGGCGGAGGGACTCGAACCCTCGTCCAGCCTATCCTGTCAGATAAGGACTACATGTTTAGGTTAAGGTTTTTCATACCTTCCAAAATATTTGGTTCCTATTTTGACATTGTCACCAAAAACTGTGTCGAGTTCACTTTTGTTACGGTAGCCCTCTGAACGAGACCGTTGTTTCCTTTTAGAGCGAAAACCAACTCATCTACGACTTCTGTTGCTAGGTTATCTGTTTGATCGACCCCCCGTTTCCGTATCTTATTAAGCTACAGTAACTTCAGAACCTCTTAGTAAACCAAGAGTTTCCATTTTGTTTAGCACATTGCCAGTTGTTTTCTAAGTCAGTTTTTAAAGAGATTAACTTAGTCCCTACATGCCCTTAATCCTCAGCCAATACCTGTCAAATCCAAAAACGCCCCCATATGTCAAATAACTTGTGATACAAATATAATACAAAGATTTGTATTATTCAATATATTTATAAATATATGAAAAAAAGACTTCTTATAGAACAAGATATAAACGAACTTGAAGATTTTAGAAAAATTCTACTTTTAAATAAAAAAAAGTTAGATCATAATGATGTTGTTTTTTACAATTCTGAAGGTGAAGATTTCAGTGATATAGTTGAAGTAACTCCCCATGGTCTATTGTTTCATTTTGATGATTTAGAAGAATTTTTAAAGTTTTTCTTTCAAGAAACATATCAAGAAGGTACTGACGGTGAGTGGGATGCTGGAAATTACGATAGAATGTATTATGGTCAGTGGGACTTTTATAGTGAGTGTCAAGATAGAGCATACGATGATTGGAGTGAAGGATATCAATTAGGTTATTTTTGTGAACCTGCAATGTTAAAACTAAAACAACTTGCCGAGTTTTTAGAACCATCTACAAGTAAAGATTTTATACGAAGAAATAACGGTCGTATGACTTATGATGGTGGAGGTGATCTACCAACAATATTAGACAAATTTTTTCCTGAACTTGGTGATAAAATTGACGAAATCGTTTGTATGGGAAAAGATCGTGCGGTTTCTAGTGGGGCTCAAGAATTGATAGAAAATACTTATTGTGATGGTCTAAAACAATTTGGTATTGAAAATTGGGGTAAGAGTAAATTTACAAGCTGTTTTAAAACCTACTTTATAACTTGGGGAAATCTTGTTCAGTTATATATTGACAGAGGTGATTTTGATGAAAATGTATTGGATTTATTATTTAGTACATTAGAGAGGGGTTTTAATAATCACCCACCTGAGTATTACGAAATTGAATACAATGTTTGGGATAATGAAATTTTTGAATCTGAAACTTGTCAAAAACTTGAAGATCTTATGGATGAGTATATTGAAAGGGCTCACGAAGAAATTAACTCAGATTACATGGAGATAATGAGAAGACTTGGAGAATTAAAATTATTTGAGTATAAACAATTACCTGATAAAAAGCATTTTCTAAAAGTTGAGAAAGTTGATCCAGAAACTTTAAAAGTGACATTTAGAGTTGGAACCTCACGACAAAATTGGAACTCTAAAATGGGTGTTTCTGATGTTGATAGTGTGATTGCAATGGCAACTCAACCAGGTTTGTTTGACCCGACTGAGTATAGAATTAGTTAATATTTGTCTAAAGAGTAACGGTTTTTTAAAATCTCATATAATTTATACCCATCCTCATCGTCAATAAAGAATCTGTTTTCGTCATAGAAATCAAGTATTATAATCCCATCTTTATCTTCAATCACATCAATTGATGTTAGTTGGTGAACCTCATCGTAAAATGGATTCTCATCCTCAAAATCGAAAAAAGTGGTTGTTGTGGTCAATGGTTTAGGTTCCTGTTTAAATTCATATTTTTTTAAACCTAACTTCTCAACCATATTTTTCCCTGCAAGAATTGCTCTTTCTACATCAGAAATACAAACAAACTCATTTGATGTGTGCATGTTGTAATACCCACATGACATGTTTATACAAGATAAATCTGATTTTTGTTTCATAATCATAATATCTGTATATGGATGGGATTGAACTAACATTTCATTTTGAAACCCTTCTGAAATTGCGTTATATGCAATTTTATAAAAATCAGAATCAATATCAAACAATACGGTTCCCATGCAACTATAAGAAATCAAGTGATCACCAGGTGCGTCGTACTGAGTAACATAACCAACATCGTTCAAAAAGTCCGTATTTAACATTTTTGACCCATTGCAACCTGTTTCTTCTGACACAAAAAGAGCAATTTTAACTTTATCTAATTGACGAAGTAATTCTAAACAGATGTAAATACCACATTTATCGTCACCGCCAATACCCGTTGGTTTATCATTTTTGTCGTACGCTTTGAGACATAATACTTGATCATTACCAAAGTCTTTTCCGAATGTGTAAGGTCTGAGAAGATATTCTTCTTTGACTATAATTTCATCAACTATGTTATGAACCGTATCGGTATGGGATATAAACATCGGGTAATATTCTCCTTCGTCGAGAATTCCTTTTGTTACATAGATGTTTTTATGTTCATCACAAACAACCTCTATACCTTTGATATTAGAAAGTTCATCAAGAAGATAATCAACCATTCTATCTTCTTGATAAGTCTTAGATGGTACGGAAAGTAGTTCCTTAAATTTATTTAGATTCATTTCAAATTGTTTCTACAAAGATAGTTTAAAAAATGTTGATAAAAAAATTAATCTTTCTTTTTTCTTGTTTTTTTGACTTTTTCTTCTTTATTAGAAACTACGACTTCATCATTTTCAACTTTGATGACATACTCTTTATTTTCTTCAATCTCCATCATTAAGATTTTTTCTGAAATAAGGTCTTCGATTTTGTCTTGGATTGCTCTTTTGATTGGTCGAGCCCCAAATGTTTCATCGAATCCTACTTTGGAGATGTAATCAATAAGTTCCTGTTCGTAGGTGAATACATAATGTTTTTCCAAAACTCGGTTCAACAACTTGTCAACCTCGAGTTTGGTAATACTATCGATGTGTAACTTTTCTAAAGAATTGAAAATAATAACATCATCAATACGATTTAAGAATTCAGGTGCAAAAAACTTCTTCAACTCTTTTTTCAAAACCTCTTGTTTTTCCTCTTCCATCACAACTTCACTTTTAGTTGTTTTGAAGCCAACGCCTGTCCCAAAGTCCTGTAGTCTTTTCACTCCAATATTTGAAGTCATAATGATCAAACAGTTTTTAAAGTTAATTTTACGACCTAATGAATCTGTAATATGACCATCATCTAATAACTGTAGTAGTGTAGAAAAAATATCTTTATGTGCCTTTTCAATCTCATCGAATAATACAACAGCATAAGGTTTATTTTTTACTTGTTCAGTCAATTGACCTCCTTCATCATGACCAACATACCCTGGAGGTGAACCAATCAAACGAGAAATTGTGTGTTTTTCTTGATATTCACTCATGTCCACACGAATCATATTATCTTCACTACCAAAGATTTCTTTAGCCAATTGTTTTGCTAAATATGTTTTACCAACACCTGTAGATCCCAAAAAGATGAACGAACCAATTGGTTTGTTTGGATCTTTGATCCCCATTCTGTTTCTACGAATAGCTTTTGAAATTTTATTTACGGCTTGTTCCTGTCCTATCACTTTTGAATTCAAATTATCATTTAAACTGATAAGACTATTTCTCTCATCAACATTAATATTTGAAATTGGAATTTTTGTCATATTAGAAACAACTTCATAAATTACTTCTTCAGGAATTGTTCTTTTGCTACTACGCAAATGTTCCTCAAATTTTTTCTTTTCCTCTTCCAATTTTGCAAGAACACTTCTTTCACGATCACGAAGTTCTGCCGCTTGTTCATAATCTTGTCTTTTAATTACATCAAGTTTTTCTTGTTTGATTTTATTAGCTTCTTCTTTTAAATCTTCAATTTCCTGTGGGAGTTTAATGTCAATTTGCATTCTTGCACCAACCTCATCTAATATATCAAAAGCTTTGTCAGGGAATTCACGATCAGTAATATAACGATCCGCCAGCTCAACAAAAGTTTTCAAAGTGTTGTCATCATAAGTTACTTTGTGATGATCCTCGTACTTGGATTTACTTAATTTGAGAATTTCGAATGTTTCATCTTTTGTTGCAGGATCAACAACAACTTTTTGGAACCTTCTTTCAAGAGCCCCATCTTTTTCAAAATTTGTACGGTATTCATCTAATGTAGTTGCTCCGATACACTGAATTTCACCTCGAGAAAGTGCTGGTTTGAAAATATTCGACGCATCTAAAGATCCTGAACTGTTACCGGCACCTACAATAGTGTGTATCTCATCGATAAATAAAATGATGTTCGGGGCTGCTTGAAGTTCCTCAATTATAACTTTCATTCGTTCTTCAAACTGACCACGATATTTAGTTCCCGCAACTAATGAATTCATCTCTAATGAAACGATTCTTTTGTCCATTAAATTTTTGGGACATTCACCATTATGAATCATCATTGCAAGTCCCTCTACAATTGCGGTCTTACCAGCGCCAGGTTCACCGATAATAATAGGGTTATTTTTCTTTCTTCTTGAAAGGATCTGAGCAATCCTTAATATTTCTTTTTTTCTCCCAATAACAGGGTCTAATTTACCCTCTTGTGCGAGTTTGTTTAAATCCTTACTGAAATTATCTAATACAGGAGTTCCACTATCACTTTTCTTCTTTACTTTATCGTTATTTTCATCCATAAATTCTAACATACTTTTCTTTTTACAAATATTAATCATAAGAAAATAAAAAGTCCATTTTTGACAAAATGACAAAATACTTCTTGACTATATGACAAATTGTCAGTATTTTTGAAATGGCACAAAATTCGGGAAAAACAAACCAAAATAAAAAATAAAAACAAAATGAAATAAAACTATGGGAAAAATTATTGGAATTGACTTAGGTACAACTAACTCATGTGTTGCAGTGATGGAGGGTAAAGAACCAGTTGTAATTGCTAACAGTGAAGGAAAAAGAACTACACCATCAATTGTTGGGTTCATAAAAGATGGTGAAAGAAAAATCGGAGATCCTGCCAAAAGACAGGCGGTTACAAACCCTGACAAAACTATCTACTCAATTAAAAGATTTATGGGAAGCTCTTTCGATGAGGTTAAAAACGAAACAAGTAAAGTCCCATACAAAATGGTGAAAGAAAATAATTCACCAAAAGTAAAAATAGAAGACCGCACATATTCACCACAAGAAATTTCAGCGGCAATTCTCCAAAAAATGAAACAAACCGCTGAAGACTATTTAGGTCAATCTGTTACAGAAGCGGTTATTACAGTTCCTGCCTACTTTAATGATGCACAAAGACAAGCAACGAAAGAAGCTGGTGAAATTGCTGGTTTAACAGTTAAACGAATCATTAACGAACCTACTGCCGCGGCCTTAGCCTACGGACTTGATAAAATGTCTAAGGACATGAAAATTGTTGTGTTTGACTGTGGTGGTGGAACACACGATGTATCCGTTTTGGAACTTGGGGATGGTGTATTTGAGGTGCTTGCAACTGATGGTGACACTCACCTTGGTGGAGATGACTTCGATCAAGCTCTGATCGATCATTTAGTTTCAGAATTTAAAAAAGACAATGGAATGGATATTTCAAAAGATCCTATGGCACTTCAGAGACTTCGTGAAGCAGCTGAAAAAGCTAAAATTGAGTTGTCTTCTTCTCCACAAACTGAAATTAATCTTCCTTATGTGACTGCAGACTCAACAGGACCAAAACACCTTGTAATGACAATTACAAAATCTAAATTTGATCAGTTGACACAATCTTTGGTTGACAGAACAATTAAACCTTGTGAGTCAGCTTTAAAAAATGCAAAACTTAAACCGAGTGATATTGATGAAATTATTTTGGTTGGTGGATCAACTCGTATTCCTGCAATTCAGGAAGCGGTTAAAAAATTCTTCGGAAAAGAACCATCAAAAGGGGTGAATCCTGATGAGGTAGTTGCTTTGGGTGCTGCAATCCAAGGGGGAGTATTGGCAGGTGATGTAACTGATGTATTGTTGTTGGATGTTACTCCATTGTCGTTGGGTATCGAAACTATGGGTGGTGTATTCACAAAATTGATTGACGCAAACACAACAATCCCAACAAAAAAATCAGAAGTATTCTCAACCGCCGCTGATAATCAACCAACAGTTGAGATCCATGTGTTACAAGGAGAAAGAGCCATGGCTAAAGACAACCGAACAATCGGTAAATTCAACCTTGATGGAATTCCACCCGCTAGACGAGGTACTCCTCAAATTGAGGTAACCTTTGATATCGATGCAAACGGAATCATCAATGTATCGGCAGTGGACAAAGCAACCAACAAAGTTCAATCAATTAGAATCGAATCATCTTCAGGTTTGTCAAAAGAAGAAGTTGAACGAATGAAACGAGAGGCTGAAATGAATGCTGAGGCAGACAAAAAACTCAAAGAGGATGTTGACACTTTAAACTCGGCGGACTCCTTAATGTTTCAAGTTAGTAAATCAATGGAGGATCTTGAAGGTAAAATTAGTGAAGATGAAAAGTCTGATATTAACTCAAAAATCGAAAAATTAAAAGAAGCTTATAATAAAAAAGAAATTTCTGAAGTTAAATCTTTAATGGAAGAAGTTAACAAAAAATTCCAAGAAGTGAGCCAAAAGTTATATGAACAAACAAATCAGACAACTCCAAATGATGAGGTAACAGACGAAGACTTCCAAAATGTTGAATTTGAAGAAGTGAAATAATCTCCCAAAATTAAAATAAATGAAATCCACCTTCGGGTGGATTTTTTTTTCGTATATTTATAGTCATGAAAGGTTGGAGAAAATTTGTGGACACTTTGGAATTGACTAAAGATTTAGAACAGGTTTATTTTAAGATGAGAAAAATCTTCCAAAGAGAAGGTTGGTCAGAAGAAGATTTGAAAAGTCCACCTTACTTTCCACAAGACCTATTATTATTACACTCCAAATTCCAACCAAAGATGCGTGAGATTTTTCAAACAATTGAGGATTATGGTTTTGATGTTGACAGAGATGAGGTTCATTATTATATTATGGATAAACTTAGTCACATAAATGACATAACCCCATTAAGAAAATCAGATGGCGATAACTAGTGAAATTATAAGTGGAACTACAATTTTAAATGAAGTAGAGTCCTCAAATATTGTTAGAACACAATACGACACAATAACCAAAAAAATGATAGCCGAGTTTAAAAACGGGGCAAGGTATGAATACAGTGAAGTCCCACATCAAAAATATACTCAATTCAGATTGGCAGAGTCACAAGGTAATTTTTTCAATAAAAATATTTCTAAGGCACACACATACAAGAAACTTTGATTAGGAGGTATTTATTAGTATGAATAATGCTGAAATTATAAAAAGTTTTGACGCGAAAGAAGATTTGAATCCCAAAATTTGGGAGGAGAATAATGGTTCATATACTATGAAACCAGAAGTAAGAGAAAAATTATTAGAAATTTCAAATCTTTTTATAGACTTTTTAGGGGTTGATGTCGTGGTGACCGATATAATCATGATTGGATCTCTAGTAAATTATAATTGGTCTAAATTTTCCGATATTGATCTACACATAGTTGTCAACTTCAATCAATTTCCTGAAAGCTCAAAAGAACTTTACCTTGAATTTTTTGATTTAAAAAAAATTATTTTTAATCAGAAGCATAATATAAAATTATTTGGTTACGATGTTGAATGTTTTGTCCAAAAAGAAGATGAAACAACCTTTAGTAGTGGTATTTATTCCATCCTTTATGATATGTGGGTTAATGAACCAAAAAAACAATCTACCAAACAAGTCGATCAAGAATTATTAAAAGAAAAAGCAAAACAGTGGATGAGAATCATTGACGGGGTTGTGGATAATATTGAAGATGAGGAACCTGATGAAATCAAAGAAATAGTTAAGAAATATAAGGACAAATTAAAAAATTTTAGGAATTGTGGTTTGGAAAAAGGTGGGGAAATGTCTTTGGAAAATTTAGTATTCAAATTACTCAGAAGAAACGGATATGTCGAAAAATTATATGACATACCTACGGAAATTATTGATAAAAAACTATCAATGAATCAATAAATAATATGAAATACAAATAATTATATTTATTGCTATATTTATTAAGAAAAAATAATTCACATTAAACAAAAAAAACATGGGAGGAATTAAACCTATCGGTAGTGAAAAACTTGAGGGAATAGATAAACTTAAACGAATAATGGAAATTGCTCGTTATAAAGAAAATATTCCTCAGACCGTAAATGAAACAAAATCAACAGAATATAGTATTTCTTTGGCTGATGGTCACAAATACCAAATTGAAAAAGAAAGACAGGGTTATATCATAAAAAAATCAATTAATGAATCTCAGTCTGATTATATCGAACCAATGAAAAGTAGGAAATACTATTCATCATACTCTCAAGCCCTAAAGAGATTGAACTTGATGGCTAAAGAAATAAATGTTCTACACGAAAACGAAGAAGGTATCTCACTAATAGGTGAGCAAAAAAAAAAGTTTATACTAAAAACTAAAAAAAAGGTAGAAAACAAACCTACTGACGATCTACCACCACCTCCTCCTACAACAGAACCAACAACACCACCTGATGTATCATCAGCGCCAGCACCTGCAACACCCGCACCAAGTGTTGATGATGAAACAACAACTCCTCCCGACACAGGAGGTATTGGAGAACCCACCGATAAAAAAGCACCAGATTTAAGTGGTTTAGACGAACCCATGGATCAAGAACCATCAGACATGGGTGGGTCTGATGAAGACACTGAAGAACCTGATATGGGTATGGAAGATGAGGAAGAAGTTGAGGTTGATGTTGAAAAAAAACCAAAAGAAAAAAAAGTATCCGATCTTAAAAGAATTCAAATTTTGGTGGGTAAATTGGCCCAAAAAATTAGATCATATGAAGAGGAAAAGGAACTTACACCCAAAGAAATCAAATACATTATAAATTCAATTCTATCCGCTATCGATGTAGAAGTGCTTGATGAAGATGATATAGAGCAAATTATAGATAAATTGGAAGGAAACGATGAAGATGAGGGTAGTGATGAAGATGAAGATGTAACATTCGATGAAAAAGAAGTAGAAAAAGAAGTTGTACCTGAACCACCTACTGAACCTGAAATGGCAGAAGGGTATGATAATTATGGCGATGCCTTTAACGACTATTTTGGATCGGCATTTGCCTCTCAAGGATCAAAAGGTTTAAGCACCGAAATGAGTGAGGAAGACGATTATCATCAAGATAGAAGAAAAAGACACTTCTATCCTGCGGTTGATAGTTTTGAACATGGAACTTTTTCTGAATCAAGCGTTGATAAAGTACTCTCTAAATATTTTATCCTTAACGAAGAAGAAGAAAAAAAGTATTCTTTGAAAAAAGAAAGAAAAACTAACGAATCGTATAAAATTAATAAACAAAATATTATCAAACTATCAGAATCTACAGAACAATTAGATTCTGCTTTAGACTACATTAGAGAAAATCCAAGAGTAAAACTTTTAGGAATTTCTAATAAAGGTAATCTAATATTCAAAGAGGGTATTAATCAAGTAAGAATTACAAAACAAGGAAGGTTGATATGAATAGTCTAATCTATATCAATGGTTTGGGACCAAACTATAGGGGTGATAATATTTATGAATTTATTTTTTCCGATTCTATAGAGGTGTTTGGTGAAAATTGGGAATCAAAACCCGCAAATGGCTATCCATCACCTCCTGATATGGAATACATTAAAAAAGTAGGAACTTTAATAAATGAAGATATACAATTTGAACTAGTTCAAAATTCAGATGTTTTTTCTGTAATTGATTCTATGGATGGTGTAATTGCCTTGGGTTGGGAAAAAGAAAATGATGAGAAAGATTTTTCGTTAATCAAAAGATTGGTTTTTCATTTTGGAGAGAGTGAGGAAAGTGTTAAAGATAAACTATATGAAAGAGATATAGTATTACAATTCGAAAAAGAAGTTGTTTATGAAAAGTAAAAAAAATATAATTTTTTTGTCTGAAAATGGAATATCCTCAAACACCATAAGTAAGATGACCGACAATCAAATTCTTGTTTTGGTTGAAAAATTTAAAAAAATGAAGAAAGAAGAGTCCAAAGAAAATTGGACTAAAACTATGTCAAATACTGTAACATACAGTGCACCTGTTGCTGATGTTGCTAAAGGATTAGCACTACCAACTGATCCTAGTAAAAAAAATTCAGTAGTACAAGTACAAGGTGGTAATGTTAAAGTGACTCAATCTGAAGGTGAAATGACTGAAGATGAAACAAATGATGTGACCACATCAAATGCGCTTGGTAAACTTGCAACACAAGCTTATACAGGTCAAGAAGCTCCTCACGACGCTAACGATCAGGCTTGTGATGGTATGGATGATGACTCTTGTAACAACAGAGGGGAAGAAGGTATTGCAGAATCTAGAATTGATGAAAAATTTGAATCTAAGGCTCAACAAGGTTTATTTTGGGCTCGATGTAATAAATGTTCATCAAAAAAATGTAAATGGTGTAAAATGGCAAAAGAATTTTCAGATTCTACAACAAAAAAAGAATACAAAGATATGCCAGAAAAAAAACACCCCGAGAAAACAGTGAAATACAAAAAAAAGGAAACAAAAGAAAATTTTGAAAAATTTTTAGAAAAAAAAATTTCCGAAATGGTAGATCATAACATACAACCTAAAATGTCAAAAAAAGACCTCATAGAGACAATAAAAAAAAAGTCTAAATCTTTTATAATCCGTAGACCAAAAAAAGTTACAATGTTTTCTGATGAAGCACCGATGAAATTACCAATAGGTAAAATGTTTTCAATAGGAAAAAAATAGTCTTTACAAGAAAAACCCCTGATTGATATTTATTTGATATGGGTTTAACTAAAGAACAAGTTTTAATTGAGTATGCGAGATGTATGTCCGATACTCCATACGCTCTGAGAACATATCTTCAGACATACGATAATACTGTATCTCGTTATGTTCCTTTGGAATTATTTCCCGACCAAATTTCCTTACTAAGTGATTATGAAGAATTTGAAGAAAATATTGCCCTGAAATATAGACAGGCTGGAGTTTCAACTGTAACCGCAGCTTGGATCTCAAAACGATTGGTGTTTGCAAAGAAAAATCAACCTGAAAAGATTCTTATAATTGCCAACAAATTAGACACCTCTATGGAGATGGCAAACAAAATAAGAGCGTTTGTTGACCAATGGCCAAATTGGGTCGGAGCAGGATTTGCTGCGGAAAAAAATTCACAAAGACATTATAAGCTCAACAACGGATCGGAAGTTAAGGCGGTTGCAACATCAAAAGATGCACTTCGAGGATTTACACCAACAATTCTTGTTTTTGATGAGGCGGCATTTATTGAGGCCGATAGTGATTTTTGGGCGGCTTGTATGGCTTCCTTATCCACAGGTGGTAAAGTTATTGTCGTTTCCACACCAAATGGATACGACCCAATATATTATGAAATATATGACCAATCATTGAAGGGAATGAATAACTTCAAAATTTCAGAAATGTATTGGTATAGAGACCCAAGGTATGCTAAAGATTTATATTTGGTTCCAACTGATGATTTAATACATTATTTACTTAATAGAGAAGAATATGACGACTCAAAGAACATTTCTTTCGCACATATAGACCCATATAAAAGAGATTATCAAGAACTACAACATTTTTTCAATCGAGGGTACAAACCTTGCTCAACATGGTATGAAAAAATGGTAAAAAAATTAAAATATGATAAAAGAAAAATAAACCAAGAGTTAAATTGCGAGTTTTTAGGTTCAGGAGACAATGTTTTTGATAACAAACAATTAGAAGAAATAAAAAGTAATTCTCTTTTGGAACCTACAACTAAACTTATGGGTAACTCTATATGGATTTGGAAAGAACCAGTTGAAGGTCACAAATACATTATGGGTATAGATGTTTCTCGAGGAGATAGTGAGGATTTCTCGTCCATACAAATAATTGATTTCGATGAGAGAGAACAAGTTTTCGAGTATGTAGGAAAAATCCCACCAGATACTTTGGCTGAGGTTGCGTATAAATGGGGAATCATGTATAACTCTTTTGTTGTTGTCGATATAACAGGTGGTATGGGTATTACCACTGTTAGAAAAATGCAAGAATTGGGTTATAAAAATTTATATGTCGATGGTATAGACCCGTTTAATATTTGGGCGGTAAATAAATCATCTTCAGAAAAAATTCCAGGAATAAATTTTAATAATAAAAGAGTTCAAATTATCGCAGCTTTCGAAGAATGGGTAAGGCACAAATTCAAAATTAGAAGTGTCAGATTATATAATGAGATGAACACATTTGTTTATATCAATGGAAGACCTGACCACCAAAAAGGTCAACACGATGACTTGATTATGGGAATTTCTATGGCAATATACATCGCAGAATCCTCATTTTCAAAATTAGAAAAAGCGACCGAACAGGCAAAATCAATGATCGATTCTTGGGCAATTGTAAATAACGAATCTGTGGGTAAAGAGACACATTTTGATCCTGTAATACCAAATCAAAATGTTTTAAGAGAAAGGGCAGGATTACATAATAACGGACCAACTAAAAATGATTATCAAACATATGGTTGGTTATTTGGAGGTTTAATAAAATAGAGATGGGACTGAACTTAAGACCAAGATCGGGTAGAATAGCAAACGGGTCAAGATTGATTGTAAATGGACAACCAACTACGGGATCCAAACTGACACAACCAATTTTCACAAGAAAAAGATCGGCACCAATTGATTTGAATCCTGATATAGTTCCAACATTAACACCAAGTCAAACTCCGACCCTTACCCCAACTAATACTCCTACACCATCATTTACACCAACAGTAACACCCACACCATCATTTACCCCGACAGTAACACCTACGGTTACCCCATCTAGCGGAAGAACATAATTGAGATTAATCAACTATTGAAATATTTATTTCTATAGTTAAATTATTTACATGGAAAACAACAATCAAAATCTAACTGTTTGGCAAAGATTGGCCCAAACTTTTGGACCTAACTCAACATTGGGTCAGGGACAACCTGATTATAAGTTAGATAAAACTGAAATACTTAAAACCCAAAGTAAGGCCGAATATGAAAAGGCTAAGTTGCAAAATCAACAGTCTTTATATCTGAGTACAAATTGGGCTAAGGTTGAAAATAATTTGTACACTCAAGCAGTATATTATGAACCTACAAGATTAGCGGCATTTTACGATTATGAATCTATGGAGTATACTCCTGAGATCTCTACCGCCCTTGATATATATGCAGAGGAATCTACAACTCCTGATCAAAACGGTTATGTATTACAAGTATATTCAGAATCAAAGAGAATTAAAAGTATTTTGGTTGATTTGTTTGTTAATACCTTAGATATTAATACTAACTTACCTATGTGGATTAGAAACATGTGTAAGTATGGAGATAACTTTGTTTATTTGAAATTAGACCCTGAAAAAGGAGTTACAGGATGTTTACAACTTCCAAACATTGAGATAGAAAGATTAGAAAGAGGAATGGACTCAAGAACCTTTCAGGCTACTATGAACTTGAATAGAAAGGCTTTAAAATTCGCATGGAAAGCAAGAGATGCGGAATTCAACACATGGGAGGTTGCCCATTTCAGATTATTAGGTGACGATAGAAAACTTCCTTATGGTACATCAATGTTAGAAAAGGCCCGTCGTATTTGGAAACAATTAGTTTTATCTGAAGATGCAATGTTAATCTATAGAACATCACGAGCACCTGAAAGAAGGGTTTTTAAAGTTTATGTTGGTAACATGGACGATAAAGATGTTGAACCATATGTACAAAGAGTTGCAAACAAATTCAAAAGAGATCAAGTTGTTGATAAAAATACAGGAAATGTAGATTTGAGATTCAATCAAATGGCTGTTGACCAAGATTACTTCATTCCTGTAAGAGATGTTGCACAAGCAAGTCCTATTGATACTTTACCTGGAGCTCAGAATTTATCGGAGATTGCAGATATCGAATATATCCAAAAGAAATTGGTAACTGCTCTTCGTATACCCAAGGCGTATTTGGGTTTTGAAGAACCTGTCGGTGATGGTAAAAACTTATCGTTATTGGATATTCGTTTTGCAAGAACGATCAATAGAATCCAAAAATCGGCAATTGCAGAAATGAATAAAATCGCAATTATTCACCTGTTCTTGTTAGGGTTTGAAGATGAATTATCTAATTTTACTCTTCAATTAACTAATCCGTCAAAACAAGCAGATTTATTAGGTGTTGAGGTATGGCAAACAAAAATGACTTTGTATAAAGACATGGTTGCAGAAATTCCTAAATCGATCCAAGCAGTATCTGCGACTTGGGCTAAAAAACATATTTTTGGTTTTTCGGACGATGAAATTAAAAATGATTTATTACAAATCAGAATGGAAAGAGCGGTTTCTGCAGAGTTAGACAACACCGCAACAATCGTTACTCATACAGGTATATTTGATACGGTTGATAAGTTGTATAAAACAGTCACAGGAGGAACCCAAACCGCAGGAGCCGAAGCGGGAGGAGCACCACCATCACCTGGCGGTCCACCACCGGAAGCGGGAAGTCCACCTCCACCACCAGGACCTGAGGCCGGAGGAGCCCCACCAATTCCTGAATCAGTAAGAAGAGATAAAAATAAACTGATTTTGGAATCTAAAGATGATGATTTCGATGATGACGAATTTTTAGATTTTCGAAGAATGAATGACTCATTAGGTGAAGTAGAAGACGAATTATCAAGACTACTTGGTGAGTAATAACAAACTAACTTATATTTATAAGAAAAATAGTAAAAATGTTTGGAGAAATTAAATCAAAAATAGAAACTTATTTAGTAGAATCTTATAAGAAAAATAATCTCAAAAAGGACTTGTTTGTATTTGAACAACTTATTTTGAAAAATAAAAATATTTCTAAAGTATTTTTTTTATATGATGAATTATCAGGTAAAAAGGGTTTATCAGAATCTGTGGCCAACGAATTCATTAATGAATCTATTGTCGCTTATGAAAACTTGATTAATAAAATTAAACCTTTTCAAATTAAAGAACTCAAAATGTGGGTAGGACATGTCCAAACCCCAAACAAATACTCTGAAATAGATAATCTTTTTTCATCAAATATTTTGACTCTTGAGAATAAGATAAAAAGTAAAAAAATTTTAATTGAAAATTTATCTAAAACTGAAGAAAGTGTTTTAAACCAACCAATAAAGGTTCCTCTAAAAACTATGGTCAAAGTTGCAAATAAAACTATTGAAAATTTTATTTCCTCACTAAATGAAGGTGAAAAAAAAGAATTGGTAAATCTTTTGAAAATACCAAAAGACCAGATCAACGAAAATTACAATAGAGAAAAAGAAACAGTTTTAGAAAAACTTTCGGAAAGAAAAAATAAAGAAAATGATTCCGAGACAATCAAAACGATTGAGCAAGTTATGGAAAAACTACAAAAAGAATCTTTTTCTGAAATTAATTACTTTAAATTAAAAAACCTTAATGAAGGTCTTTAATCATTTGATGATTTCAACTTTTGAATATAAGTCGCTTTTTTCTTCTGTTCTCTTTTTATAACAGACTTTTTTACAAATTCCTTTCTTTCAAAAAGCAAAGCGTTTTGTTTGGTTCTAATTAATTTTCCTTTGAGGTCCTTAATGGCTTTTTCTATATTACCTTTTTTTACTTCTACTAATAACATTAATTTTAAGATTGTTGATATAAATATAATAATTGATTACAATTAATCAAAAATAAACTATTGAGACATGAAAAATTTTTATGAAAAAAGGAAAAACGGTCAAATTAAATGGATATCGATCCTTTAAATCCCAATTTGGTACAATAGATGCCACAAATTTAAAATCAATTTTTTTAAATATCCAAACTTGGGTAGAACCAAAAGAAGAAATTGAAAATTGGAACAGAGTCGTTTTGAACATGACAAGAAGTGTTAAACACTCAGTTTTAGAAAACATAAACAAACAAACTTTCGACACAAAATTTATTGTCGATTTAGACCTCAGGACTAGCGGGTTACAAGTTAAGAAAAAATCATTCATGAATTTAGAAATAAATTTATTTTTGATAGAACCAATGGATTTCAAATCCCCATTCTTAAAAAAACAAATCAAAAATTTAGTAAAATCAGTATATGGAGATGTTTTGAGTAAAAACAAATACTTCAAATTTTATTTGACAAAAAACGGAAATCAAAAACCTATAAAGAAAGAAACTGAAACTATTTAGTATTTATTAAATAAAATATTAGATGAGCGATTTAAAAATATTAGGACCAAGAGATTCAGGTCGTGGAATCCTTGTTGAGTACGATGCTGGTTATATAGACCCGAATGAAAGAAGAAATCTATCAATGATTAGAGAAAATCGTGATATGTTAGATCACTCAAAACCGTTTGAGTTTTATGCCGTACTTCAAAAATATAATACACCAAATAGAAACGGAAGAATCTACCCTGAAAAGATATTAAAAAGAGAAGCTGAGAACTATAAAAAAATGATTCAAAAGGGAACGGCTCTTTCTGAATTAAATCACCCTGAGTCTTCACTTATAGATCTTGATCGTGTCTCACATGCAATTACCGATATATGGTGGGAAGGTCCTGTATTATTAGGTAAATTGAAATTACTTACAAGTCCGGGTTTTCATGAAAGGGGTATTGTGTCTACAAAAGGTGACTTAGCGGCAAACTATCTTCGTCAGGGGGTTACATTAGGTATTTCTTCTCGTGGTGTAGGATCACTTAAAAAAGTTGGTGAACAAAATGAAGTACAGGATGATTTTGAATTAATTTGTTTTGACTTGGTATCCTCACCATCCACACCAGGAGCATATTTGTTTAGGGATAAAGATGAAAGACTAAAGTATGAGGAAAATCTTGACGAAGAAAAAAAGGTACAAGCTCAAAGACATGTTGGAGAAACGGGTGCCAAATCGCTTGACTTAATGAATAGATTGTCCGATTATTTAAACAAATAATTAAATTATGGACGAAAAATATTTTATAGCAAAAATCACAACTGATATGCCTGACGAGAATACAGGTAAGATCAAAAAAATGAGAGAAGAAAAACTTGTTAAAGGTTATTCACCAACAGATGTAGAGGCGAAAGTAACTAAAGTTTATGAAAACTATTCACAAGATTGGAGAATTACAGCAATTGTTGAATCCAAAATTGATGAGGTAATCGAAAACTAAAATTAAAGAATTTCTAAAATGAAGGGAAGAGGACAAAAGTCTTTTTCCCTTTTTTTTTGTCTAAACACACCGTTATACGAATTTTTTTAAAAAAAGTGAATATTTATTAGAAAACTATTTAAAAAAAAATGAGTTACAACAAAAATGTAGTAGAAGATGCTCTTTTCCAAATCAAGAATTTGGAGGAGACTCTTCAAGAGAATGCAAAAGGAATACTTCAGTCTACTATGAGTGAAGAAATCAAACAACTGGTAAAAGAATCTCTGAGAGAACAAGATGAAGATGAGATTGAAGAACCAACACCTGATGACGATGACATGGCAATGGACGATGATGAAATGTCAATGGACGATGACGACATGGCAATGGATGATGACGACATGGCAATGGATGATGACGACATGGCAATGGATGATGACGACATGGCAATGGATGATGATGAAACTATTGACATGACTGGAGCATCAGATGCAGAGGTTTTGAAAGTTTTCAAAGCTATGGGTGACGAGGATGGTATTATTGTCAAAAAAGACGGTGAGAATATCCACTTAACTGATGGTGAAGATGAGTATATGATCCAATTAGGAGAATCAGACATCGAAGGTTATGATATTGACGCTGAAGAGTACACTGATGAATTCGGTGAAAATATGGCTTATGATTCAGATTTGATGTATGAAATTGAAGTTGATGATAACGACGACTTGTATGAAGATATGTATATGGATAATGTTGAGGATGACTTAAACGAAGACATGTACATGGATGATAATGAAGATGAAGTTGTTTATGAAATCGCAATGGATGATCAAGATAACGATGACATGGGTGATCTTTATATGGAAGAAGATGACGATGACATGATGAGTAATTTCCCTATGGATGAGGACGACGATTCAGATTATGATTTGGATGCCGTTATGGAAGCTGTAAAAAAATCTATGAAACCTAAAGGTGTTGGAATTGGAAAGGGACCTAAATTTAGTTACGATAAAAGACCTAACATGGATCGCGGATTTGACACTAAGAAAAAAGAAGCGTTCGGTAAAGGTACTAAAGCAATGGGTACAGGAAAAGCCAAGTTTGAATATAAAGAGGAAGATCTACACGCTAAGATGAAAGCCAAAAAAATGGAAACAAAAGAGGCGGTTCGTACTAACAGTTATACTAGAGCTAACAAAGTTGGTAATAGAAAAGGTTCAGATCAAAACATTAACAGAAAAGAAATTAGACAAAGACCTAATACTAGAGTTAATGAACAAGTTGAGATGTTGAGAGAAAAAAATGAAGAATACAAAAAAGCTCTTGATGTTTTCAGAACCAAACTGAACGAAGTTGCAATTTTCAACTCCAATTTGGCATATGCGACTAGATTGTTCACTGAGCATTCTACAACTAAACAAGAAAAAATAAACATTCTTAGAAGATTCGATAATGTTGAGTCTTTAAAGGAATCAAAAAATCTGTACAGAACTATCAAATCTGAATTGAATACAGGTAGTTCATCATCAGAACAAAAAATAAACGAATCAATTGAGAGAACTGTTAATAAAACTGTTGAATCAGGATCGGCGGTTAACTTGATTGAATCAAAAACTTATGAGAATCCGCAATTCTTAAGAATGAAGGATTTAATGGGTAAAATAAAATAAACATAAACTAAAATAATAAAAACCAAAAAAAAATGGGAGCATTATTAGAATCAGGTCTTGTTGGTAACATTGGGTTAAAACACCTAAAAGTTATCAAAGAAGACACAATTAACAAATGGGACAAATTAGGCTTTTTAGATGGTCTAAGAGGTCACCTTAAAGAAAATGTCGCTCAATTATATGAGAACCAAGCATCTTTCTTAATCAACGAAGCAACTTCAGACGGAACTTCTAACGGAGCGTTTGAAACAGTTGTTTTCCCGATTGTACGAAGAGTATTCTCTAAATTGTTAGCAAATGACATCGTATCAGTACAAGCTATGAACTTACCTATCGGTAAATTGTTCTACTTTGTACCAAGAATCCAAGGATATTCAAACGCAGATTCATTATTGGCTAATGGATACCCTCAAACTGATGTTCAAGATGCAGGTGGAGAACACTACGCGCCTGTAGGATCACCTAACAACCCAAATGGAAATCCTAACCAAGGTTATCCAGGAGCTGAACAACCTAACTATCCGTATAAAAAAGATTTGTACGATTTATTCTACGAAGGAAACGAAGCTAGTTTAGATCCTCCAGGATTATTTGACTATTCAAAAGGTAAGTGGACTGCTGTAACAGCTAACACCACCATCCAAGCTTGGGCTGGTTCAGAACTTGTAGATGCAAGTATTGCACAAGGAACACCTACAGATGGTCTTGAGATTCCTGCTAATAACTACAGAAAAGTACTTATGAAGTTATGTGGATTTGCAAACGCAGGTACAGGAAAATTAATTGGTCCTGACGGAAACGAAATGGATACAGAATCTTTCTTATCTGATTTGAGAATCTATGGTACATCAAATATTACAGCTTCTACAACTCCTTGTAATGTACTTACAACATCGTACAACGGATCAACTGTTTACACTCCATTATTGTTTAGAGTAGTTACTCAAATCTACGGTAAAGGAATTGTACAACCAACTTCTACAAATACAGCAACTGTATTCCGTAACTCAGGTAATGCAACAGGAACTAACACTGGTAACGGTGGTAACTATAATGATATCTGTGACCAAAACGGTTGTATTTATTTAGAAGTAGACTTATCTTGTCCTGTATGTGCTGACTGTGATGCATCATCTTTAGATGGTTACACAGGTACTACTATTACAGCGGCGGCGTCAGGTTCATCATTCATCGCATGGTATAGAAGATATGCTAACCTTGAATTTGAAGACCAAATAGGTGAGGTTTCTTTTGACCTTGAGTCAGTAACTGTATCTGTTACAGAAAGAAAACTAAGAGCACAATGGTCTCCTGAATTAGCTCAAGATGTGGCAGCATTCCACAACATCGATGCTGAAGCTGAATTGACAGCATTGTTGTCAGAACAAGTAGCAGCTGAGATCGACCGTGAAATCCTTCGTGACTTGAGAAAAGGTGCAGCTTGGAACCTTCGTTGGGATTACAACGGATGGAGAAGAATCAACAACCAAGTTTCTTACACTCAGAAAGATTGGAACCAAACTTTGATCACAGCAATCAACCAATTGTCTGCACAAATCCACAAGTCAACTCTTCGTGGTGGTGCTAACTGGATCGTTGTATCATCTGAGGTTTCTGCAATCTTTGACGATTTAGAATACTTCCATGTATCTAACGCGGCTCCTGAGCAAGATCAATACAACATGGGTATCGAAAGAGTAGGTACACTTTCAGGTCGTTACCAAGTTTACCGTGATCCTTACTTCCCGCCTAACCAAGTGTTAATCGGTCACAAAGGAACATCATTGTTAGACACAGGTTACATCTACGCACCGTATGTACCACTACAATTGACACCTACAATGTACAACCCATTCAACTTTACACCTATCAAAGGTATTATGACAAGATACGCTAAGAAAATGGTTAACAACCGTTTCTATGGTCGTATCACGGTTGATGGAGTTAGAACATTCGATTTAAGAGAATTGAGATAATCAATTAAAGGTTAATAAGAAAAAAGGTCAGAGAAATCTGACCTTTTTTATTTTGATTCAGGTTCTCTGAGAAGAACTCTAATTGATTTAGAAATAACCTCAACTTCACCTATTGTATATACACCTTTTCTATATGCTGACTTTACAGATTCAATCAAGTAATAATTCGCGGTATTTTCATCCATAGTTGCAAGTATTGCCTCTAAATGTTGTTCGTTAATAAGATCTATACTACCAAACAAGTTTCCGTATTTTTTTTCTTCCATAACTAAATTATAAGATATTTATATTTATAGTTAAATGAAAAACATAGATCATATAATAAAAAAAGTTCTTAAAGAAGCAACTGGAGAGAGCTCAGGTTCTAGAGGATCATACATATTACCAATACAACCAGGACTTAGACCATGGGAAAATTCGTCCTTGGGTCCGTTTACAGACTCTGTATCGGATTATAAAAGTCCTTTAGTACAATATGATAGTTATGATAAAAAATTTGATCTGAGAAGAAAACAAATAAAAGAATTAGAAAAAATTGCTAGTAAAGTGCAAGACTATATTAAACATCATCCATACTCTACCTATTCTGATGAGGATGGAAACCCTTTGAATCCATATATGAACGATGGGTTTAGACCTGATTTAAAAGAAAAGTTGTCTCCTTTTACAGAAAAAGTACCATTTAATGAGTGGGTTGAAATTAGTAATAAAGGAGAAATAAATGAAGATTTAGCTGTTTGGTTCGGAAAAAAAAAGAAACCTAAAGGATCAAAACAACCAAAGGGACCATGGGTTGACATTTGCAGAAAAGTAGATGGAAAACATCCCCCATGTGGAAGACATGACACATCAAAAGGATCATACCCGAAGTGTAGAGCTGCGGGTGTTGCGGGTAAAATGTCTGACTCAGCTAAAAGTGCGGCATGTGCACAGAAAAGAGCTGCAGAAAAAAAAGACCCTCAAACAGGTAAAGGACAAAAACCAATTATGACAAGTTACAAACCAAGAAAAAAAACAAATGAACAATTTTATTCGAATAAAGAAATTTTTAATTTGGTCAATAAAATTATTAAAGAGAATATACAATTAACAAGTAAACAAACAAACAAAATGATGAAAAACACTTCATCAAGTGGTTTGGAATTAACTTGTATAAAATTAAATCTTAAGGACCCAAAAAATTCAGAATCTACTAATTTAGGGCCGTACCCATGGAGTCTCGTACAATACGATAAAACTCAAAGACCGGTTCAAATACATTTGTCAAGACCCGCAGAATTACCGAGAGATGCGGTTTACGGTGCTGAAGACTCAAAAGACGAAGAAATAGTTTTACAGTTTGAAGAAGTTATCGAACCATCATTGAAAAAAATGATAACCGATAAAAAATATGTAATGATCACTTATAAAACTCCAGCGCTTACGGGTAAACAATATTGTAAAGTGAATGGATCTATGGACCCCGAATGGGATGCAAATTTGTTCAAACCAAATGAGTCTATAATTGATCCATACACAAAACTTGATTAATTTTTTTCTAACTTTTCTAAAAGAGCGTTTTTTTCTTCTTCAGTGAAAGTCCCTGATATCCATTCTTTTTGTTCTTTCTCAGGACGAGAAAGAATATAAATAGCTAAAGCTTTTTGGTATTCATAATTCGTGGGGACTACAGTTGAGTCATTGATTTCAGTTTGGGAGTATGCATCACAATTAGCATGTTTAGAGGTTTTACAACTAACAACTGTTAATCCTAAAAAGATTGATAATACTATTTTTTTCATTTTTATTATGGTTTTTCTGTTTCTTTACTAATTGCTTCGTAGACCTTTTCTAAAGTGTTTTTGATATTTGACTTGATAGTCATTTCAGTATTCGTTCTTCGTTTTTCAGTCTCCGTATCATATAAATATGTAATTCTTTCATAATCTCGAGTTGAGAGTTTTACATCATAATGAAATATGTGATTTGTAATTTCTACACGACCGTAATCTATTAATATAAAAAGATTTAATTTTTCGTTGATTATAAACCTCTTTTGAGACATTGGGGCAATCATAAAATCAGAATCTTTGTCTGAAATTAATTTTAGGCAAATTTTAAATGCGGTTTTTTCGTGTGACTCAACTTCTTCATAAGTTCTGAGGGATGAGGATCGACCAACCTTACTTGCCCTCACTTTGATTCGTTTGTAAAGTCTTTTAAAGAATTTCTTCATAGTTAGTTTGTTGTTTCTAACTACAAATATAATAAATAAATTGATTTAAAAAAAGAAAGTGAAAAAATTTAACAATATGCTCCTGAGCATCTCTTTTTACCATCCAATCCAGGTTTGGTTCCTTTACAAACTTGAACTGCGTATCCATTAGCATACGCCGAAGGGTAAACATCAAACTTAGACTTTGCCGCCGCTTTTCCTCTCGCACAAAGTTTAGTTCCTGTTTTTTTTCTTCCTTCCATCATGACCATATCTTCATCATCAATATTCATGGATAATTCCATACCCTCTTTTTTTGACTCGTTCATTAAAAAATCAAACACTTGATCCATGTTGTTTTTAGCTTCTGCGATATGATCTTGAGCCCAATCATGTCCATTATCCAAAATAGACTCTATCATACTATGATCTAAATCTAAAAGAAGGTCACATTGTCTTCTCATTTGTTGTAGATTAGAAAAAAACATATATCTTGATGAGTGTTGTTCATCGTGAGTTTCTAGTAAAACTTTTTTAATAATTCTATTGATATTTTTCATAATTAACTATTTAACCCATTCATTCCACCAAGTTGAACTGCTCCCATCTGTGCAACTGCAATACCTTGATTATTAGACCACACTGGATGTGGAACGGCAACTGAACTAACAGTGTTACCGGTAAGATTATAACATACTAAACATTCCTCGTAAGCAGTTCCTGCCGTTACTACATATCCTGGCGTAAATGAAGGGGTAGGAGTGTTTGTTGGTGTTGGGGTATTCGTCGGGGTTTTAGTGACAGTTGGTGTGTTAGTTGGTGTTGTAGTTGGTGTTGTAGTTGGTGTTAAGGTATTAGTTGGTGTTACTGTAGGGGTTGGTGTTTTAGTTGATGTAATTGATGGTGTTACAGTATTTGTTGGTGTATTTGTTGGTGTAACAGTTTTAGTAACTGATGGTGTTGGTGTTACCGAAGCGGTTCCTGTTGGTGTTGGGGTATTAGTAGGAGTTTTAGTGGGTGTGTTGGATGGAGTTTGTGTATTTGTAGGTGTATTAGTAGGTGTTTTAGTAACTGTTTGGGAAGGTGTTATAGAAGGTGTTTGTGTATTTGTAGGTGTATTAGTTGGTGTTTTAGTAACTGTTGGTGTGTTTGTTGGGGTTGGAGTTGGGGTTGGAGTTGGATTTGCTGCTAAACATGCAGAACAGTCACCGTAATTTGTTCCTAATGTTAATACCGCATCTGATCCAGTTCCTGGTTCTGCAGTATCTACAATTTCATAACAACCTATTATTGTTCCACCTGTGGAATTTAGATAATAATTGCCGCCTACAACGGGTAACGAAGATCCGCTGAAATCTATATTCGATGTCGATCCCCCACTACACGGGGCTACTAAATAAGTTACTAATGCCATTTTCTTTCTTTATAAATATATTCTTATTCTACTTTTTCATTTACAATCAAGAAATTAATTTGTTGTTTGTAAACATTAACTTGACCTGAAGTTGTAACCTTCATATCAATAAAATATTCATTTGGTATTTTATCTCTTGTATCAAAAATAAAATAGTACTCATTCGGAGTCCTGTTCAGTTTTGTCCAATCTTGAACTATCACTTCAGTCGTACCTTCTTTTACATAAACCCTATATTGACCATCTATATTTGGAAGTTGTTTATTGGTGGTGTAAGCTTGTTTAATTATAACCCCAACTTTTCTAATTTCTGTATTAAGTATATACTCGTTTTGTTTTATTCCATAATATGAGAATCCGTATTGGAAAGGTTCATTAGTATTAATTCCGATTTGTACCGATTTTTTGAAAGGATATACAGTGAATTCATTAATTTGGTTTGGGATAAGGATTCCATTCAGATATAAATTTGACCATGTGTCGGTAAACATACAAGGAGTTTTATAACCAGTTAGAGGGGGTAAAGTAATTTCATAAACTCCTTTTGTTCTCAGACATGAAGGTAAATTTTGTAAACCGGCTATTGGGTTACCTTGAGCGTCAGAAATCGAGACTAAAGGATTTTGATCTAAGTTTTGAAAATTACCGTCTTCATAAATGTATAGATATAACTTATTTGAAGTCCCCAAAGTAAAATTATTTCTATCATCCTCGATTAGATCATCATAAGTAGTAAGTAAGTATGGTTCATAAAAAGTCTGTGTATGCCTTGTAAAAAATCCAACTGAATAAGTCCCTGAAGTACCACTTAAAAGTTCTAACTGTGGAAGATATGCAATACCCCAACCAGCAGGATTAGGAAACGCTCCCGTTAGAATTTGATTTATTTCACTAGTCATATCAAATTCTATATTTTCATTACCAAATTCAAAATGTTGTATATCAACTATCGTCAATGCCGAAAATGGTACAGGACCTGTATTCAAATTACTGTAAATACCAGGAACTTGCCAATTTTTAATTGTTGTTGTTTGGTACCAATTTGAAGGTCTATCCGAATAAGCTTTATTGTAAGGAAAAGGGTCTCCATATTGATTAAAGTCATAACCAATCCCTTCGTCCCAATATTGAGGATCTGTGGGGTCAAAATTGACTTCAGGAATTCTGAATAAAACGAGATCAAACGAGGTGGCTCTTAAACTACCGTCTGTCATCTCGGTGTTTAATAAAGCTTCATCAAATGCCGAGGTATTAGTCATTTTTAATTTATGAGTCATCCCATTAACTGGACAATCTAATGAAATGATTTTTTCAAAATACTTTTCCTTAAGAAGAGTAAGATCTAAATCAAATATAAATCTCGAATAACCGATTGGTGTAGATAACCCTCCGTCGCCGTAAAATAATTGCATAACAGGATTTCTACCTGTATTCACATAGTCTTGAAATACTATGGTGTTATTTCTACTGAAATAGGAGTTGTTAATTGACATTCACTTTTATTTATAAATATCAATTAATTCTGATATTTTGATTCAAAATTGAATTATCAGCATCTTGTAAAAGTTTTCTGATTTCAGAAAGTTGAGACCCATCAACACCTATTGGAATCGGGGCTTCATTTATATTATGAACATGAGCCCCTAAAAAATCAACAATCATACTCAAAAGTTTCATCAACTCATTACCTCTTACCATAGGATCTGTGTTTGGTAAAATTTCATCTACAAAATAAGGTTGAGAAATACCATACAATGTTTCTTTTGGTAATAAATTTACTTTTTGTTTCCCAGGGATTTCACTTTTATGAGATAATAAATAAACAAAATCCGAAGCCATTGCCCCATAGCTTACAGGGTTAGGTTTGTATATTCTCTGTCTTAAGCTTACCTCCTCCTCAGTATATTGTTCACCAATTATATTTTTATTCCAAACTAATACACTTCCAAACTGTCTATCCGAAGGTAACAATTTAATTTTTTTGAAAAAATCATTGATCATGTTGAATTGGGTTGATCCCGATGACGCTAATTTATCAATATTATTTTTGGTTGGCCTGAAATAAAATGGGAATTGACTTTGTAGTCTAGTATCGTTTTCGAATGGAAATTGTGGATAACCTTCAATTGTTATTTTTCCATTGTTAACACCCGTGATAAATTGATTTATAAGTCGTATACTTTCATCTTTTGTTTTACCTGTAAAAGTCAAAGTATATTCAGGACCACTCTTAAATGCGTCCAATGGTGTATTCATGTTTACTAAAAAACTTCTAACTTCGCTTTTAGGAAGTAACGAATATAAAACGACATTACCGTTATAAAATGTTGTACCTGTTACACCACCACCAATTGTATTTCCTGAAATGAAAACTTCATTTGTAATTTCCCATTCAACTAACTTTTTCACTAAAAGTGAGTTCCTTTTCAGAAATTTTTGTTTGATAGGGTTTAACTCTTCTTGTTCTTGAGAAAAACTTGAAATCTGAAGAAACGCTCTATTTTGTCTTGGTGTTGGTAAATTAAAACCTGCGGTTTGAGTTCTTACATTTTTTCCAGCTCTAATTAAAACCTCATCTTCTTTAACTATCACATCTGATGTACCTCGACCTAATAGCGAATTATCACCAGGTTCAGGATAAATACCTTTAGCATTTCCTTTAATTTCAAAACTTAAAGGATCTTTAATATAGTTTGCTTGTTTTAAAAAAGTACCACTTGCCAACATTGATTCTGTATTATGCCAGTTCTCAAAAAAATTATTTTGAGGTCTGGTAATTGGCCCTTGTATATAGAATTTTGTATTATCAACCACCTGACTTGTGTTATAATAGAAAATGTGTATATATTCATCAACTTCAGGTACTTGACTGACATAATACGGTAGGAGTGGTAAATAAACCAAAGGATCTTTCTGAGTCCAAATATCTTTCTCGGGATTCCAATTTTTTGGCAAAATAGCACTTTCAGTTTCACTAATAGGCACTGCTCTAATACGGCCTAACATTAGAGGATCTTGATTATTGATTACATATCCTTGAAATATCGTATTTAATTCACTCATTTTGTTTTAGTTCTATCGGTATATTCTTTATACAAAATATTGTAAGTATTTTCTAAAGAATCTAAATGGTGAGTCAATTTTATTAAAGAATCTTTTGTCACTTTGAAATCCTCATTAATGAATTCCATTGCAATTTGTAAATCTCTATTAGATTTTGTTTTATAATCTTTAATAATTTGCAAAACCTCAGTTGCCTTAATTCTTTTTTTATCTAAATCAAATTGATTTTCCATATGATTTTTTTGGTATTGTTATGTTGACATAAGGGACAACGGTTAGTTCCTCAACTGCAGTCACAACTTTTTCATTTTTTGCCCTTTCATCTGCTTGACCTTTAAACATAGCATAAACTGATGCGATAAATTTGTTCGGACTTCCATCTGGCATAGGTCCTGTTGGTACACCGATTTGTCTCAAATTGTTTACCGCTTCTATAACTGCACGATCCGTCGAATATCCATCAAGTGCTTTAGCCGCTCGTAACAAAGGTAGCGGTATATCTTTCCCTCTATTTAGTAATGCTGCTGATTGTAGTTGTATTGCAGTATTTAGTAACTTGAATAACTCATTAATACACGATTTACATTCTCGGAAATCTAACACAAAATTTCTTGCAGTACCAATCAATGTAATAATTGCCAAAATTGCTTTAGTTGTTCGTTCTCTTTTTTCATCTGTTATTTCATTTGATATGAATTCAGTTAACTTAATTATTTCTTTTCTTAATTGTAAAAATATTTCTTTAGTAAGCTCACCAGTTAAAGATAAGAAATAGTCGAGATAAAATTTTCTAAACGCTCGTGATGCAAAATCATCTATATTTTTAACATTAGGTATTGGTTGATCTGTTGCGTAAACCATAATCATAAGTGGTAATATGGCTTTGGGAGAATATATGGTGGCCATCAGAGCATTCAAAAATTGACTCAAGAAATTCTGATCAAGTGATGGTTTGAAAGTTTGATCTGTTGCTGGGTAAATTATGTTTAGTGCATCATCAATTTCATTTACATTATTTGTATCTTCATTGAATGTTAAATTATCTAAAGCAACTAAAGAGGCATCTAAATTTAGAGGTATTTGTAAATTTTCACAGTCCTCAAATTCAATTACACCAAGTTTTATGTTTGATATATTTTGTTCAATAATTCTTAAATCTACCTCATCTAATTCATAAAAAGAATCATTGATGTTATCAATTTCTGATAGTTTTGCATTTCCATTTACCGAAATTTCTTTTTGATTATCCAAACACACACAAGAAAGTCTGTTATTGATTGCCATCATTTTTTGAATTGCTAACAATTTACTTCTACCTTGATTTTGACCAAACGAAAGAACTCCGGTACTAAAATCCAATAAATAAGTAAATAATGTTTTAAATTCTATAATATTAATTGAAGAAAAATAATCATTCAAAAACTCATTTACCGTTGGAAATGTTTGTCTTGGTTTTAACTCTACCTTGAAAAAATTTCCATTTATAACTTGATTGTTTTGATCGACATAATTCTCAACATATGTAATGTCAAAAAGACTTTGAGTTGAGGTCCCTTGGTAAGCAGTTCCTGTTTGAACGGAAAATGGTTGGTTCAAATTTTGAGTTCTATTGTAAAGTTCTCTGTTCATTGAATAAGGATTCAATGTTGGGTTTTGTTGATAAAGCGTATAATCTTGTTTTTGTTCTTCGTAATAGAATTTACCAATTTTATCCGTGGGTGAATTTTGTAATATACCAAATAGATCAACAGATTCTACTGGTATGTAAAAAGTTGTATTGAATTTGTATGATTGATTTTCTCCACAATTAAGAAATTCTTGACAAAGTTTTACAAAAACTTCACCTAAATTTTTTTTAGATTTTTTTATTGAGTCAATATAAAGTTTTTTTACAAACTTATCAGTATCTAAACCTGATCCTTTGAGTTTTTGTAATTGTGTTACTAAATGTTTTATGAAAGGAGTACAACTACTATCTTGTTTTCTTTTTTTTCTGTTATACTGATCTAATTGTTTTTTTATCTCTTTATAATCCTTTTCAAATGAATCTCCAAACTCTTTTTTTAATTCATCGTAACTTTCTTTGAGTTCTTTATATTCTTGATAATTGGTGACTTGGTTGGAGATCTCTTTGACATCTTGATTTACATCTATAGCCATATGAATAGTTTTTACATTTTATATTTTCCATCACCATCGATATCTTTTTTTAGTAGGTTTTGAAATGCAACATCATCCATGTCTAAATCAGACAAAGTGAAATCTTGTTCCTTGTCACTACTTTTTTGCCACATTTGTGACTGTAATTTAGATAGAGTTAATTTTTTTTCGACACAGTCGTTAATAATTTTTTGTTGTTTTTCGATTACAGGACCAATTAGAGTCATATCTTCAGGTTCTTTCATCATTGTCAACATTTTGTTTTGTATTCTAATTGCAGTCGACCTTTGCTCAACAAGTTCATTATATATCTCTTGCATTAGAGACAACATGGATTCTTTACTTAAATTAATTTCTTTTTTTTGAGGTCTTGGCATATCAATAAATATTAATCTTTCAATAATTCTTGTACTAAATCAAAATACATTTTTTTATATTTTTTGATGGAAGTTCTAATTTCTTTGGTTGATAAATTTGTCATTTCCCTAAGCTCGAATAATATGATGTTTTTATTAAACTTATTATTGTTACTATCGGGAAAAATTAAATTGTAATTTTCAAAAAGGTCATAAATTGCGGATCCTAATTTTTGTTCCTGATCATTCTCATTAGATTCTTCTAGGTTTACTCTTAATCTTTCTAAAAATTTTTTTATTATGATTTCAGAATTAACATCATCTTGGTCTATGGTATATGAAAAATCTGGTCTATTTGACAAATCAGATGAAATATCTTCGTATGATATTTTTCGGTTCATTTCCTTCTGATCTTTCATTATTTGACCCATCAAATAATTTTTACATATTGTACCAAAATAAGAATAAGCCTTCTTCTCTTTGGAAGGCTTAAACTTATCAATTTTTGTCATAAGAAAGGAGTGGGTGTCAACATGAATTTCTTCGTAATTCATATCCTTCCTGTACAATTTATACCTTCTAATTATTGAAGATATCATTTTATCTAAAGGTTCTCTTAAAAACTCATTATAAATTTTATTTTTTTCTTCGTGAGTTTCTGCTACCAAAAATAATTTTACCGCTGTCTCTTCTCTTTCGTCAAAATAATTATTTGTTGTTGGTTTTCTACCTTTCTTTTTCTTTTCTACTATAATAACTGTTTCATTTTCCGACATTAAATATCTTGGGGTTCATATTTTATTTCTCTGTCATTGTTGTAGAAATACTCTTTTTTTGCGGATTCAATCCAAAATTTTGCCTCATCTTGAGACATTTTGTCGTCCCCATTTTTGTAGTTCCAAAAAATAGAACCCTCTCTCAAATTCATATGTTTATATCCAATTCTAGGAATTGTCATAATCTTCAATGAATTGAAAGTAAGTCTTAAAAATAACTCATACCCAAATGTCAACTTTAAGTTAGACTTCAAACCACCAAATTCCAAGAATTTTTCTTTACTGAAAACCATACCTGAAATTTGAAAATTTTGAAAGGTCTGTAAAGTCTCATTTGTCAAAATACCAATCTCGTTCGAAACATTCGCAGCAAAAGTGGCTTCATTTGTAAAACCCGCAAAAACTAATTTATCATCAACATCAACAACTATAGGTAGAAAACAATCTACATCTTTATAAATATACATATATTTAGTTGCGTTTTTGAACCAAATATTAGAGTACTCATCATCAAACTCTAAAATAGAACACCAATCTCCCGTTGAAATTTCTACCCCATGGTTTACCTGTTTTGAAAAACTTGGTGAATCAGACCAAGGTTCCAAACGAACATTTAGGTCTTCAAAATTATACTCCGATAAAAAATTGGATAAAGCGTCTTCTACACCATGAACAATTATTAATTCTTGGAGATACTCTTTTTGAAATTTTACAGATGTAATTGCTTTTGTGAAAAAATCTTCGAAACCAATCGCTTTTGCCGATTTGATAGGAAGTATGATTGATATTTTATTAGTATTCATAATTATATTGTTTCAAATTTAGATAGTTGATCTTCGAAAGAAGTAATTCTTACCTCGAATATTTTAGAAAATAAGTTTACAGTTTCCTCCTCGAATTTTTCTTGATTTGGAAGTTGCTCAACTGTTTTGTCCATGTTATCAAATAGTTCAGGATTTAAATTATCCTCCAACCAATTCTGAATCATGTCTGATAAAACATCGACAATTATTGTTTTGTTATTTACCCATAAACCATTATCTTCGTTCATCCAAGTAGGTACAATATCAGGAACTAAACCTAATACAGGAATTCCCATCTTCATAGATTCCAAAGGAAAAGTACCATAAGATGATGATTGGTCAACCCAAATAGACACAAAACTGTCTTTCATGGCATCTGCAAATTCATTTTCTGTAAGTCCTCTCAAATCACGGAAAGTAATCCATCTATATTGGGGAAACTTTACATAAAACGCTTTGATCAGATTAGTTGTATCCCTGTGATCTCTCGTGTGGATATTAACAATTGTTTTGGGTGGAAAATTATTTTTTTGGAATGTGTCAGAAATAAATGGTTCTACAACATCCACAGAAACATTTCTCATCACAGATTCGATTAATTCCTTTTGTTTGTTAGAAGTGGTAATACACTTGTAAAAACCTAATTGAGGCCAAGATTGACCTGGTTGTAGGGTTTCAAAAATGTGATCATAAGCTTGGCTTAAAACTATTTTACCACACGGTAATTTTGTTATTTGATCCATGACAAATCCATAAATTTCAGGAATAATAATTAGATCATCGGGAGAAATCTCTAAACTTGTACCCTCGATTGATCTGTGTTCCAATCTTGTCATATACTCATCACCTAACCAAGAAGAAACGCCAAAATATTCAGGTTTTTCATGTAGAATGATTGCATTATAGCCATTATTTTTTAAAGTCAATGCCATGTGATAAATGTACTTTATAGATGCCTTTGCATTTCCTTTTGTATCCTGCACCATAAAATAAATTCTAGAAAGTTTTTCTTTCATATTATTTATGGACCTTTCCAACTTTTCGTAATTTTCAGTACTCATATTTTTTTATAGTTTGTTTATTATGTTTTTCACTCTTAAGGTGTTAAATGCGATTTTGAATGGTATGGTAAGTTCACTACTACTTGGTCCTAATTTTTCATCAACCGATTCTGATTCGGTTATAATAGTCTCAACCATCATTTTTATCATTTCATACTTCACCAAATGAAACTGAGTTTCGCCAGTAGAAGACTTCAACTCAATTTCTTTTTCAAGTTTATCTAAATCAATGTAATAATTTTCACCAAAGGTATTAAATAACATTTTGCTCGATAGTTTTTAAAATTTCATTGAACTCAGATAAAGATTTGATTTCTAATTCTGAACTCAAGTGTTTATTGTAAGATGTTTTGTATTTAACTACAATTTTTCCATCAGGTACTTCTAATAATAATGTCGGATCAGCTGTAAGTAAAATGTCTATTTCATTCCACATTGATTTTTTTGTAACTTCGCTGAAAAAAAAGACCCTTTCAAGTAAACAACCAAATTTTGATAAAAAGAATAAAGTTGAGGGTTTCGATTTACCAATTTCACTTGATACAATAATTAGATCATTTTTTTCCCTCAGTTCAAAATATAGATCATTCAATATATTGAAAGTTGTCATTTCCGAAGAGGGTGCGTGACCAAACAACTCCATACTATATTCCTCGTACATAAAGCTAAACAATTCTTCATCATTTTTGAAAGTGTAATGTTTTTTGAAATCCAATGAAGTAACTTCAGAAAGTTTTGTGTATTCAAAATTGTTTTCTTTTGACTCTATCAATTCAGTATTACCTGACATGTCAAGTTCAAAAGTTTGACCTAAAAAAACATCTTGTTCTTTATCGATCAAGTGTTTTGTATACAACTGATCAAATTTTGAAAGAGTATCTCTTAGAACACCGTTTACATCAATCCCTATTCTCATCGTATTTTTTTAATATTTTTGAAATTAATGGATTTCTTACCACATCTTTTTCGTTGAATTCAAAAGTTCCGATATCATTGATAAAGTTGAATCTTGTGATTGCATCATAAAGACCTGATTGTTTTTTATCTTTATATCGATCTGTTTGTTCCAAATCTCCCGAAATAAAAAATTTACTGTTAGAACCAATTCTTGTTAATAAAAGTTTCATTTGGTTCGGAGTCGAGTTTTGAGCTTCCTCAAATATTAAAATAGAATTATCTATATTCATACCTCTCATGTATGCCAAAGCAAAAACCTCGATAACTTCAGTTTCTTTGAGTTTTTCTCTAGCTTCCTTACCTATGATTTTATTCAATAAGTAATATGAAGGAAAAATATAGGGGTCTAATTTTTCTTCTAAATTTCCTGGTAATGCTCCTAATTTTTCTTCGGCCTCTACCGCTGGTCTTACTATGATAATTTTTTCATAACCATTGTCGGGTTCCATCAATAAATCGACAGCCGCTTTCATTGCTATGTAACTTTTACCGACACCCGCTGGACCTGAACAAATTGTGATCTGATTTGAAACTAAGATGTTGTAGTATTCTTTTTGGTTTTCTGTAAGAAACTTACTTTTACTTTTTTTCTTAATCACTGAGTTTATCAAATCTTTTCTAGTTTGAGTTTTTAACGGACTAACTTCCGTGGTTTGTGGTTTTCTTCTTTGCATATTTTATTTTACAAATCTTTTAGTGGATTCTTGTTCATAAATCCTTTTTCTCAAACTTGTCGTTGAAAAATCGTGTTCGCGTTTATTATAGATCAATTTGATTCCTCTTTTTTGACATATATTTTTTGCGGTAAATTCTTGGTCTTTATACTCCTCACCAATTATCCTAACATTCAAATCTAAAGACATAAAAATAGTTTTCAAATCTTCTTCCGTACTATAGGGGATAATTTTATCAACATGTTTTACAGCTTCAAGTTGTAAGTATCTTTCGACTATTGATTGGATTGGTTTATTTTTTTCAGGTCTATCTAATGTTGGATCCACTTGAAGTGCGCAAATTAGATAATCACAATATTTTTTACATTCTTCTAACATAATCACATGACCTGTATGAAGAAGATCAAATGTTGAACATGTTATCCCAATTACTTTTTTTTGTTTATCCATTTTTTCTTACAACATTATAATTTTTTTCAAAATACTCAATAGTTTCTTTCAAACCTTCATAAAGTGGTGTGAATTTAAAATTGGGTAGGTAGTGTTTTATTTTTGAATTATCGCTTGGTTTTCTATACTGGCCGTCAGGTTTAGACGAATCAAAAATTACTTCCCCTTTGAAGTTCATCAATTCAACTACAATGTCTACTACTTGTTTGATTGAAACTTCTTCTGAGGTAGATAATATTATTGGTTCATTTTCGTTGTAATTGTGAAGTACCCACTCAGTAAGTTTAGCAACATCTTTACTAAATATGAACTCTCTTAATGGTTTTCCTGATCCCCAAATACTTAAAGGGGTTTTATTTTCTCTTGCTAAATAACATTTATGTATTAAAGAAGGTAGTACATGTCCATTTATAATATCATAATTGTCATTTGGTCCATAAATATTAGAGGGGATTACTGATTTGTAATTTAAACCGTATTGTTCTTTGTATGCTCGAATTTGTATATCGGTCATTCTTTTAGCGTAGGCATAAGCATCGTTGGAAAAATGAGGTGGTCCTAAGTGTATTTTTTTTTCTGTCAATGGGTAATCCACATTGTCAGGAAACACACATGTTGAAAGAAATGCGACCAAATTTTTTACTTTGGAAAGTCTAGCTCCTTCTATTACATTTGTGTTCATCATGATGTTTTGATAAAAAAAATCACCTTTGAAATTCATATTTCCACCAACACCCCCAACTTTGGCTCCACAATGAATTACTGAGTCAAACCCTTTCAACATCAGTCTGTATGTTTGTTGTGTGTCAACCAAATCATACTCCTTGGAAGACGGTTTGAAATAATGATTCCCAATAAATTCAGAACCAACGAGGCCATTTCCTCCCGTAACTAAAATTTTATTTTCCATAATACTCTACCCAATAATTTATCATTTCATCTAACATGGATTCAAATGTATACTTTGGTTCCCAAGATAGTGAGTTTCTCATTTTTGATGAGTCACCTTTAAGATCATGAAGTTCCTCTGGTCTAAAATGTTTTTGATCAACAACTACATAATCTTTGTAATCTAAACCCAACTTAGAAAAGGTATATTTACATAAATCTTTTACTGAGTGAGATACACCAGTCGCACAAACATAATCATCAGGATTATCAGTTTGTAACATCATCCACATCGCCTCAACATAATCCTTTGCGTGTCCCCAATCTCTAGTTGCTTCTAAATTTCCAATATGAAGTTTATCTTGTAGACCAAGTTTTATTCTGACCGCAGCTTTAACAACCTTATTTGTGACAAAGTTAGTACCCCTTCTAGGTGATTCATGATTGAATAATATTCCATTCCATATTTTCATTCCATAAGCATTTCTATAGTTCCTACAAATGTTATAAGAAAAAACTTTAGCACATCCATAAGGGGAAACAGGATTTAAAGGAGTTGTTTCTCTTTGATAGCCGTCATAGTCAATAGAATTACCAAACATTTCAGAAGACGAGGCCTGATATACTTTTGAGTGTGGTGATACCAATCTTACTGCTTCTAGTAAATTTAAAGTTCCCACACCAGTCACATTTGCGGTATATATAGGTTGATCAAAACTGATTCTTACATGTGATTGTGCTGCTAAATTATAAACCTCATCAGGTTGGACTTTATTGAGTATTCTAATTAAAGATGCCATATCAGTTAAGTCGGCATACTCTAAATTTATCAAATTACCATCTCTTAGACTTTCTATCCTTGATGATTGAGTTTCAGAAACAGAATTTCTTTTAACAGTTCCCCATACTTGATAA
>Ga0222713_10000715_pt1 | contig 37540 bp, 46 predicted proteins | sample C33_649DmetaG_FD_165061 | JGI IMG/M metagenome (GOLD analysis project Ga0222713, IMG submission 165061) | Estuarine water microbial communities from San Francisco Bay, California, United States - C33_649D | ecosystem: Environmental > Aquatic > Marine > Unclassified | place: USA: California... | reverse complement strand
CCGGTGGAGGAGAATGTAGCCATCTCTGTTCCTGCCGCGCCGATTAAAACATTATCCGAAATGCTGCGAATAATTAGATTAGCACTTGTTCCGCCATAAATTGCATTTTGAGTGCCAATAATAAATTTATCCGTTCCAGCAAATTGACCAGTTAAAGTTGCACCTGTTGAAGCGGTTGATGGGCCATTTATAATAAGGCGACCAGCCGCTGCGTTAGTCCCAATAGTTGTCGTTCCACTCGCGCTCAACGTCGTAAACGCGCCTGTGTTAGCCGTAGTCGCGCCGATAGGTTGTGGTGAAGCGAACAACTGCGTCAGCGTCGATTTGCGCAGTGCGGTGTCCGCGGCGCTGTGGATCAGTACGGTGTCCGCGGCGAGCGGTACAGTCTTCGCGGTCTGATCGGTGATGGCGCCAGGCAGCAAAATTGCCGCGTCGGCCAGTGCGTTGAGATTGGTCGCGGTTACTTGGTCGCCGGTGCTGTAGGTCGTGCCTTTTTGAATTTGTGCCATGTGAGTAGGTTTAGAGGATTAGTTTAGGGTAGCCCCAAGTCCCGTCGGCCAGTAGTGCTTTTTTATTGGCTCCATCTCCAGCAGCCGCGGCTGGGACGAATCCTTTGGTTCCACCTGATCCGCTGTCGCCAACGTAGGTTGGAATTGTGTTAGATGTCACGCTTGTAATGCGTCCTGTAGAGTCTACGACGATAGTCAATGTCGTGGTGGTGCTGCCGTATGTGCCGGCCGTAGCGCCAGACGCTGCAACTGCTACGGTGACCGATGCGTCAGCGTTCGTGATGCTGACGCCAGTGCCGGCCGTAAGCCGCGCCGCCTTCCAGAGACTGTTGGTCGCATCACGCACCAGCAGTGCGCCGGCCGCAGGTGCGCTGGTGATCTGCACGTCGTGGATCTCGTCAAGTTCGTAGCCATTCTGGACACGGACGTAGAGTTGGCCGTTGCCGTTGTTGGCCCGCTCGACGATGCCAACGTAAACTAAATGATTTGGCGCATACGGTTTTGTGCTAGTAACAGATCCCGCCGTGGCCCCAAGATAGAGCGTATCGCCATCCGTAAAGCTGCCAAGATTGAGTCCATCGACGACGCCAACCATGCGAATGTAGCCAGAATTGTTGGCACCAATTGAAGAATCCAATACCACACCCACAGTCTTTGCGCTGGTGGCATCGCTGCTATTGTTGGCCAGCTTTACGCTCATCCGATTGCCGGTGGCGCCAAAAGCATAGACGACCTGTCCCTTGGTAATAGCTACCGACTCAGCGTTGGTGACGTATGCGTCGAGTACATTCTGCGCAGCCGCAACGTCTGACGATAACTCATTGATCGCATCTTGCACCGTTGTGCTTGAGATCGTGCCAGACGGCACGTTAGTGATCTGTGATGCGGTGTAGTCACCGTTGGCCGAAACTACCGCTCCAGTGCGCGTGAATACCGACGTGACCGGCGCCGTTGGATAGCTCAGTTGCGTCCAGCTCGTCAGCAGCGAAGGAGTTGATCCGGTGATGATCCACGTCGTGCCGAGATCAGTACGGATGCACCAGTCGCCCTGCTGGCCGGTAAGCGCAAGCATCGCCGCCTCAGATGCCACCGATCCCAAGTAGGTGACAATGGAGATGTCTGGAATCTGTGAAGCTGTGAGTTTGCTGTCGGATCCAAGAGTTGCGGCGCCATTTGCCGCTCCAGCAGTAAGAAGTGCTGCACTTCCAAGGCCAAGATTGGTACGCGCATCAGATGCCGTCGTGGCGCCGGTGCCACCATTGGCAATTGCAACTGTGCCAGTCACGTTGCTGGCAGTTCCAGTCGTGTTCTGATTGAATGTTGGAAAGCTGGTAAGGTTGGCTGCAGATCCGTTAGGTGCCAACACGTCTGTTCCGATCACCAGCCCAAGGTTTGTTCTGGCTCCAGATGCCGTTGTCGAACCAGTGCCGCCATTTGCCACTGCGACTGTTCCTGTGACATTTGAAGCCGTGCCAGTGGTATTCTGGTTAAGCGTTGGAAAATCGGCTGCAACCGCAATGGATGGCACGCCTGTGCCGGTTGTATTTTTTAAGATACCAGTGCCAAGGCCGGCCAGTGATGTGCCGTTGATCTTAGTGACCGTAGCAGTTAGCGCCCCGGTAGATCCTGCCGCGGTAACGTCGCCAGAAATCGAGATCGTCTGGTCGCCAGTGTTAGTTCCTGAGATATTCGTGCCGGTTACCGTGCCGGTTGCAGCGACGGATGACGGTGTGATGGCGCCGAGCGTCAGGCTGATGGCCGGCGTCGTGGTCGAGTTGGCTACGGTGCCGCTCACGCCATTTGCAGTGGTCACGGAGACGCTCGTCACAGATCCCACGCCGGCCGCAGCCCATGACGTGGTCGATCCATTGGTTTGAAGTACCTTACCAGAATTGCCGGCCTGGCTTGGCAGAAGATCGTTCGCATCAGGCGCGACCCATGTAGCGTCTGCGCGAAGAAATTTCTTGGCGGCGGCAGATCCTGACGTTGGCGCCGGCACTAGACCATGCGTGCCACCGGATCCAGAGTCGCCCACCATGTCTGGCAGCATGCCATTGAGCGTGGACATGTCCAAGTCACTCGGGGCGCCGGTACCACTTGAGCGACCCTTGACCGTTGGGCCGGTCATGTTGGCCAGCTTCGCATTCGTGACTACGCCAGGCTGGATCGTGGTCGTGATCGACGACGTGCCAGATCCAGCAACGTCGGATGACAGCGTGATCGTCTGGTCGCCGGTATTCGTGCCGCTCAGATTGGATCCGCTGACCGCGCCGACAGCCGTGACGGCATCTGGCGTGATTGAGCCAAGCGCCAAGGTGATGGATCCAGACGACGTGATCGGGCTGTCGGTTACAGTAATCCCATCCGTGCCAGTAATGCCAATGGATGTAACCGTGCCGCCGCCGGCAGCAGCAAAAATCTGGGCAACCGTGGCCCTCTTGTTGGTCGAGGTGTTACCGTCCACCATGACGGTGTAATCCGTGGTGTTTACGGTTGTGGCTACTGGTAGCTGAGAGATTTTTTTATCAACACTCATTCAACGATGATTCGCCCGCCATCTTCCAACAAGATTTGCCTGTTGGACTCCTCGAGATTGAGGTAGGCCAACAGTTGGTGAACTTTGCGCAGCCGATTTAACAGCGCACGCATTGATTAGTCCGTAAACGGAGAAGCGACAACGCGAGCGGCGCCGCTGTTCTGAATGAATTTAGCAGCCTGAGCGCGTTGGCGGCTCCAGAAATCACGATATCCAGCAGCGAGCGAGTGACCATTCGTTGCGCTAGGAGTGCTGCCATCAGTCGTGCAGTATACGCTCGCGTTTTTGACCTCAACCAAAACGTAATGCGTCTGGAGATCAAAGGCGCTGAGTTGTACGGCGCTGGTAGATACAGCAATTTCTTGCAGGGTTTTGCCAACGTGTGGTTTCGGATAAAGATTAACAGCTTTTGTGAGTTGCATGGTGGTTTTAGTAATTGAAGAAATTCATTCTGCGAACTTGGCCTTCGCTAAGTAGAATGCGTTCGACTTCTTTTTGACGAGTCTGTTCAGCATCATTTTCAGCCAACTGAGCCTGATCATATTGGCCTTCAGCTCGCAGGTAATCAGACAGTGCGGCACGTGCCACATAGTCACCAAGAAAATATGGAATCTCGACCTTTTGCCAGTTCGACGCATTGCTTGATGGCGATTGATTGGCCGACGTTGCGACAATGCAGTTGTAGAGATTGCCTCGAGGTTGTTTACCAACGCCCGGAGTAAACGATCCGGTATTTGAGCTGGTGTCAAAATAGACCTGAGCGCCTACAGAGTATGCCACGCTTGCGCTCCAAGCATCGCCATACAGTTCTGGATTGCCAATACGGTATTCAATCCAGACAGGACTCACGTTCTCCATCAGATTGATGTAGCTGTTTGTGCCGTCCTCATACAAAAAATATTTAACAAGATGCGCTCGAGTAGTGAGCCGCGGATCTGCGTTGTAGACATTTAATACCTCGCCAACATCGTCGCCCAAAGTTACCGTGCGGATGCCCTCGGCATCTGTGGTAACAGGATCGCCTGGCGTTGTGGTTACGCGAATGAGATCAGGCCACACGTCGCTTTTCCAGACGTTGTCCAGCCGGCCACTCGCAAAGTCGCGAAATTGTGCGAACATCTGCGCCGTGATGCTCGAGCGGTCAAGACCCGCAAGCTGAAGATAGCGATAGAAAACAGTGCTGAGATCTATTGTGCGCATGAAATGCTTCTTCCAAATTGATCGAGGATGCCAATCTTGCTGCCGTCGCTAGTAGATTTACCGTAGCCGACCTGTAGCTTAGTAGCACCGCCCTTTGTTTCCAGACCAGGGTTATCCCTTAAAAATTCTTTAATGAATGCATCATTTTTCCAGCAGTCGTAGCCAAGTTTTTGACCCCAAAAGTGAAAAGAGGAGGCAGGAATCCGAGCGCGTAGACGGCCTAAACCATCTACGCCTCGGTGATAATTTTGGTTAATGGCCGAGGCTTTTTTGGCCTCAATCACGCCCAAAACCTTTTCCTTGTGCCAGCCCCGACGAAACTCGTCCAGTAGTGGCTTATAGAGATCGTCGGGGACAGCAATCATGATTAGCTCGAGAAGTCGAATTTACCGAACGCGAGCGGGTTCTTGACGACAAGACCGGCGACGGCCTCGATCAAGCGGGCAGGGCCGCCACCGTAGTCAGGGAGATCCTTGACTTCTGGGAGGCTGGAGTAACGGATTTCGCAGAGATCCATTGGGATGACGTAGCCTTTGTAAGCCGCGGGCATGAACGCATCAGGATGGAGACGAATGCGACCGAAATCGCCTTCAAACACGTCAACGCTCGAGAGGAAGGTCTCGGAATCGGCCTCACGGTTGAACGTGCGGATCGAAGAAGCGGTGTTGGTGTTGGCGTTTTGGCTGGTCGTGAAGAGCAGGTTCGTGAAAGCGCGTTTGACCGAGCTGCCAACGATACCGTCGTAGTCACGGAAGGTGCCGGTCTGACCCCAGATGGAGGTCAGGAGACCTTGCACTATCGACTCATCAAGCGTCGTGGAGGCAGCGGAGCCACCAACGATGCTGGCGGAAGGCGTGCGGAAAGCAGAGGGGACAGCAGGGGTGCTGCCGCCGCTGGTGCTGATCCAGGTGCCCATCGCTTTGGTGAGGTAAGGGTTGGTGCCGTTATCAGCCTGGCCATCGTTGGCCGAGAGAAAAGTCGCTTCCATATCTCTTTTTAAAAGAGAAATTCCCTTTGCTACCATCCCTGCAAGTTCGTCCTTCAGACCGGCGACGATAGAGACATCGACGGAGAGAGGAGACACGCGCACGGGACGACGGAACACTTGGACGTAGTTGGCCAAGAGAGCGCGACCCGAGTTAAGATTTTGGTAATCCGAGGAGGTGACATCCGTACCGTCGACGGTGCCGGTGGTGGCAGTCGCGGGGAAGTTGTCAGCCTGCCATTGGAGGTAGGTGTTGCCGGGCTTAGAGCCTTTGGGAGCCATCGCGACGAAAGGGGTGTCCTTCGCATCGACAAGCGAGATATAGTCAGCGAGATCTTCGCGTTTACCGACCTGAGAGCGTTCGTAGAGTTGAGCCATTTTAGTAGTTCCTTAATTATAAAAACTGCTGGAGAAGCACGTCTTTAAGGTTGCTGGCGTTGGCAGATTTTCTGAATTTTGCTTCAGCGTTTTTAGCGTCACGTTCTTTTGCCGTAACGGTCGCTGGAGCGGAGCTTGATCGAGTGGGTTGAACTGGCGCTTTCTTAACCACAGGCTTTGCGGCCGCAGTTTTTTGTTTAGCGTAATTGCTTTCGCGTTCAGCCGCCCCGCGGATGTAGTCACCGATCACCATCTTGTAGTCTGGGAACTTACGGATTTCGGGGAATGCCTTGAGCATGTTTTGCGCAATTGCATATTCCCGAGTCGTGCGATCCTTCCACCATTGGTATTCGGATTCTGCCATTGGATCAATCTGCGAGCGAGTATTTACATACTGAAGCTGTTTGGGCAGATGTTCCTCTAGTGCGTCGAGTGCGTTGAGCTTAATGCGTCGAACATCTTCTGCTGAATACTCGGTTTCTTTGCCCACCTTATCTTTTACGGTGGCACCGTCAGCATTTTCTTCGCACCAGCGACGAACCCTACGCGCTTCCGCGAATGCGGCATCGACCTCGGCCTGCGACTGAAGGTGCAGGTAAGGATTGTCCGCTGTAGCTTTGACTGGCGCGTCCTCTGTGGCCGGCCGGGTGTTTAGCTTCAACGTAAGATCCGCGATCTGAGCTTCCAATTGCGCCGCCTTCGCTTCGGCTTCCTTGCGGAGAGCAGTCAGCTTGTCGATTCGCTTTTGGGCGCCCTTGGGCAGTCCCTCTTCAACCGAAGCCTCAGTCTGTTCAACGTCTGCTTCCTTAGAAGTGTCTTCCACAGTTTCCTGTAGAGTGGTTGTGTCTTCGGTCGCCTCGGCATTTGCCGGGGTTTCCTCTGACGTGGTTTCCGCTTTGTTGTCAGGTGCTGGTGCCTGTGCCGGCTCGTCCGACAATGATCGACGAAGCAAAGCACTGAGCCTCTCTTCGCTGATTTTACCGAGCTTATCTGCCACGGAGGTATTGAGAGGTTTATCCGCGCTCGTTCCGTTGTCCGAGGGTGCGCTCTCTACTGTCGTTGTACTATCAGGCATGGTGTTTTGTGACCGTCCAAGAGGTCGTGCAGCGTTGCTCAGTGGCGCCACGCAGAAAGCCCTTGGCGCGGATCAGACACCAAGGGCTTATTCCAGTCTATAAATCAGTCAGGAAAGGTAAGGTCTACCCACCTTTTACGCTGATCATCCAGCTCCGTAACGCTTCTTGGCCTCGTCGCGCAGTTGGTGCAGCGAGATCAAGAAGTCGTTGAGAGCCTCGGCCCGGCCGGCGGCGTGGATGCGATACTCGCCGGTGGTTTCGCGGTTGATGGCGGTCTCTACCTCGTCTTGGATGCAGTCGCTGGCGTGGGCCAAGATTGCATTCCAGAGTTTGTTCTCACCATCAAACGCGAAGGATTCTAATTGGTCTGGTTTCATTATTGTTGAGGAGCGGGCGGCGTGTTGCCTGGCGTGACACCAATCTTGCCGACTTGTTTATTTTGCTGCTGTTGCATCGAGAACTGGAGGTTCTTCATGTATTTTTGCAGCAGTTGTTGGAATTGCTGGTCAGTCTTTGCGGCCTGTTGAGCCTTTGGATTGCTCTGCAACACTTGCTGCGTGTACTGCAGCTTGGAAGCCGCGGCGGGATCGTTCTCAACGTACAACGCCTCATTACCGAGCATCATCATGCCGATATCATTCTGAACGTCCCTAAACATCTTTTGCGAGGCGCCTTTTTGATCGACGATCATGGTGCGAGCCGCATCTGGCGAGATGGCCATCATGATTTCTTGGATCAGTTGGTTGCGGTCAATGACGCCGCCGGCATCGAGTGGCACAACAAACTGCGAGATCGATTGCAGTTTTTTCATGACGTACTCGTTGTCCATGTCGCGTACGTCGTACTTCAAGATGAAGTCAAACTGGCCGGCGATTTCGCTGATGTTTTGTGGAAGCGGCATGTTAATCACGCGCTGAATCTCCTCGGCCGGCATGTACTGCAGGCAGAGCTGGAAGGTCTGGCTGAAAATCTTGCTCCAGACGCCGAACCAATTGTTGATCTCCTTCTGCACGATCACCTGCTGCTTTGCGGGCGGAACGCTCGGGTGCAGTAGGCCAAAGTAATTGGCGTGACGTGACTCGACCTGGTTGATCACCGACATCGCCTCAGAAATTGGCGAGCGTGGTGGATCCATGAACTGGTAGTCGTCAGACTGCGTGACCGGCAACTGCACGCCGGGGCCGATCTTGTTGATCATGCCGATACGTTTCTTGACGCGGATCGGAGGCAGCGTGGTGAACGCGGTACGGTCACGCATCGAGTCATGCTGCGCCTTGATCTCGTCTTGATCGGTCATGGACAGCTCTGGAATGCCGCGGGAGTCGCAGATCGCCCGGCGCAAACGCTCACGACGGTATTCAATGAACGGATACTCACCGTGCGCGTAGTCGAGCAGCTCATGCTTGCCATACATGTCTTGGCCCAGCTCGGGACAGAATACGGTGTAGTAGATGGCCGGCGAACCGTTGTCGCTCAGTTGGCGGGTGTACGCATGCACGACCTCAATCAAGTGATCGTTGCGCACCGTGCCGGTGACGTTGAGCGCCGTGGTAACGAGATTGGGATTGTTGTACCAGCTCTGGCGACCTTGGGTGACCGCGGCCTTCTGGCAGAACTCGCCATCCCAGCCGGCATTTTTCTCCATCGCCTTCAGCTCGACCTCAGTGAAGTACTCGCGGCGAAAGATTACGCGGGCGCGTTGCAGATCAATGGTCTCGGGTGGAAACGCGACCTCATCAAATGGTTTGAGCGCGGTGATCGATGGCAAATTCTTTTGGATGTATTCTTCCTCGTACTCGCCGGTGCCGGTCTCGCGCAGTTCCTTCACAAACTTCTTTGCATCGCGGATCGTGAGATCGGGCAAAAAGGTCGTGACGATATCCGCGGCCTGCTGCTCGGCTTCGGGATTCGCGATTAGCGAAGGAAGCTGTGCGATAATGCTGTTGGGATTCTGCGCCGCAGCTTGAGCCGATATCTGCATGACTTGCTGCATCGTGATCTTCTGCATGCGCGTGCCGGTCTTCTGATCCCAGGCAACGTGGGCCACGCTCCAGCCGTACTGCTGCGTGTATTGAGCGAGCAGCTCGGACTCGCGCTCAAGTTCGACCTTGAGCTTGTTCTGACGGATCCAAGTCATCAGCTCGCTGGCGGCGGCGGCGGTGCCACCATCGCTGATGTCGACGCCCGAGATGTTCAACTGGCCGCGCACAAATGCGGTGGTCAGATTGGCGACGATCTCGTTAATGGTCGAGTCGATCAGACGGATGCGGACATCGCTGGCGCCCTCAAATGGAAACACCTGCTCGCCGTCTGGCCGAGTGCTCGACCATTTCTTGCCGTCGTCGGTCTGGCCTGACCATTTGCAGAATCGGACGGCATCGTTGCTGTCCACGCGGCTCACGTTGTTGCCGGTGTAGAGCGAGCGTTTAAACTCGTAGTTCAGATAGTTGACGTCCGGCTTTTCGGTAGCGTTGGCCAGTTGGTCGGTGTGTGGATTGCCTGTGTCGGTTTTGTAATCGTAACTCATGATTGTGTTGGGTTGATAGTTTTCTTTTGGGGAAAATTGGCGCCGATATGCTCGAGCACCTCGTCTCGATAAAATCTGTGCAAACCGCCGAGCGTGCGATAGGTGCGCAGTCGCTCCTCATGCCGCAGCCGGTCAAAGTACTTCTCGTCGAGGCCGGTCAGCTCACTGGCCTGCTTGCGAGTAATAAGAATGGGATAATCTTTCATTTAATAGGATCCACCACCAATGGCGGCGAAGCTGCGATTTGTGTGATGTTGCGGATCCATGACCGCCAGGTAGCGGAGGCAGTCAATGGGATCCTTGGTTGCGCCCTTGTCACCGTCGGCACCTGTCCACTCACGCAAAGAGTAGATCAGATTCTGGCAGCGATCCGAAACATAGAGCTTGGGTTCGTTTTGAATGGAAATTGGCATGTTCTGATTGAACGCGAGCCAGTCGTTAATCAGACCGACGCCCTCATCGACGCGGATGCCTGCCGCCGGCTCAAAGTACATGGGCGCAGGATCCGAGTCCAGCAGCTCCATCAGACTGGTGCCGCCTTCCTTGCCCGCGGCCTGAGTGGCGCCGGCGCGTGGATCGATGTAGCGGGCGAACATGGATTCCTTTTGCTCAAGATCCTTGATCAGTTCCTTGTAGTCGTTGATGCCGCGGCCGGCGCCGTTACGCTGGCCGATCCCGATCTTGCCGTCCTGCTTCTCGCTCGGGAGCGCCCACTCGCCGACGTTAATGTCTGGCCACTCGCGGTAGACGTAGTGCCGGCCCTGCTCGTCGACGCGCATCCACAGCATAAACCAGTTTCTGGATCCCGCAGGATCGACGACCATGTAGTTGGTGCCGGCCGTTGGGATCTTGTCGTGCGCAATAATATTGTGCTGACCAAATTTTGGGAACTGCGAACCCTGCAGCGACTCGGCCCAACCATACGCACGGATCTTCAACTCATAGGATCCGCGGCCATCCAGCGTGGCCTTCATGCTCTTCCAGTCCGAATACGGATTCAGATCCGAGTGAAACCAGATGACGGCGCCACGTTTGCCATGACACTTCGCGGTGTACGGCATCGTGCCCTTGGGCAAGCCTGGCACGTTGATCGTGTCGGCCAGTAGCTCGGCCTTGCGTGCCGTCAAGAACGTCGAGCCAGACACATATTCTTTCACGACCGGCGAGTAACCTGTGACCGGCGTGAACGTCAGCAGCAGCACGCCATTGCGGGTAACCAAGCGATACCGCAGCGTCTCGATCCAGTCGAGCGGCACCAACTCATCGCACCAGATCATGTCGCACTCGCCGCCCTCGATGACCTTCTTGTCCTGCGCGTAATTCATGAAGAAGCACTGCGACTTATTGGGCAGCACGAACGTGTTCTCCGAGAAACCATTCTTCTGGGTGTAGGCCACGTTGGTGATCTTGGTCTTTCTGGCCAGCTTGTACTCGGGCGGCATGTACTTCCACATGACGTTTTGCTGCATCTGAATCGACGACATGTTGGTCGTGTGCAGGCACCACACTCGAGATTCTGGCCGAGCAACAAGCAGATTGATGGCCCGCTTGGCGGCGTACTCGGTCTTGCCGGCGCGATTGCCACCGTTGATCAGCAGCTCGCGATGCTTGATCAGTAGCTTGTCGGCGACCTTCCAGTGCTCTGGCTCGTAGCCGTGCCGGTACGGATCGCACTTTTCGGCGACGATCTTGTCCTCGCGCAATTGCAGCCGGCGAGCGGTCTCCTCGGCGCCATGCTCGTTCACAAGCCGCTTGATGTCCTCAATCGTCGGCGAGTACAGCACCGGATGCGGCGTCGGAACGTACTTTTTTAAGATGTCAGACATCAGACCGCGTCCTCCTTGTCGATACCGGTAAAGTAAGGCCGATCATACGTCAGCTCGATGTCGGTGTGGTAGTCCGTCGAGCGTCCCTGCCAGCACACGCGAAATTCCACGCCGGCGTTGGTGTACAAAATGCCGGTCACGATGCCTGGCATGTCCTCCGTGCGATGGTACACCAGGTCGCCAATCTTGAAATTCACGCGGTCAGCATTCATGCGCTCACCACTTCCCCGGAAACCGCGGCTGGCGTGCCGCCGTTAGTATCCCATCGTACTTGCGCACCGGGATGATCATATTCGGCTGGAAATTCAGCGAATCCTTCACGCGGCAGATCGTCTGCCTGCCCTCAAATTCCACCGAGATCGCCTTACGATTGGCGAACTTGTTGGCCAGTACCTTGGCCTCGTCCTTCGTCCACCAGCCGGGGCGACCATGCTCCAAGATCAGCCCATTCTGCGGCAGTTTTGGGATCTTGTCGTCAGGGTAGCGATGCCCCTCGACCTCCTCGAAAACCTCAATTTCCACCACCACCGGCTTAACCTCGGCCGGCTGCTCGCCCAAGATGCGCTCCATCGCCTGCACGCCGGCATGCGTATACCACACGCTCTTCGGGCGCCCATCGTAGTCCCAGTGGTCACCCTTGGTCAGCCGGCCGCGGAGCTTGCCCATCTCGATGCGAGACATGCCAACCTTGATGGCCAGCTCTATCTCGCGGATTTGATATTTGGATTCAGTTGTCATTTGGTTAAAGCATTTAAATCGGCATTGTGGCCGGTCTCGGCGTGCCAGGTCTTCGCCGGAATCACCCGGTAACTTGAGAAGACCCCATCATTCTTGCGCACAAAGCTGTCATCCTTCCACACGATCCGATTATTCGGCTGCGCCGCAATCTGGCCGCTGCCATCCTGCAGCAAAAGCAGGTGATAGCACTTGTGCTCTGATGGGTACTGGCTCCAGCCATTGTCGGTATGATCCAGCGTAAACCAGTAAACGGCCTCAAGAATCTGGCCAGACCTCGTCTTCACCGTGCAGGCCATCTCGCGCAGGTACTCGTACGCCGTAACGCCAAATTCCCACCCGTGACAGTCCCAGCTCTGCAGCTCATTCAGCGGATGACGTGGGCCAGTGGGTATCTCGTGCCTCAATTTATGCAGCGGGATCCTGGCCCACTGACTGCCGGCCTCGGTCATGATCGAAAAGTGCAGCGCACGCGACGGCACCGAGGTCACCCCAAAGATCACGCAACGGTCAAAATCGGCGCCATCCTCGACCTTCCCACGCAAGATCCCAGCGTCCACCAGCCCATACAGGTGCCGCGGCGTCGATGCATTCAGAGCGTGGTGGTGGCTATTCATAAATTCAGGCGTGCGTGATCCCACCGGACATTTCCAGCATCCACGCACGCCCTCCGGTAGTAGGACTCCAACCTACACGTCGAGAATTGGCCCAATTGCGTCCAATCGGCGCCTCTCGATTCATATGCTTTTGATCATACCGGAATCCGCTGATGCTATGCACCAGACGGAAAATCATGGAGCCACCTGCTGGATTTGAACCAGCGACCGTCTGTTTACAAAACAGATGCTCTGCCAACTGAGCTAAGGAGGCGCTTTTTGTAAAAAATTTTTCCGCAAGATAACCCGTCGCGTTGTCGTCCCGCGGCAGCCAGGGGTACCCCCCCCGCCCCCCTTTTGGTCGACGCACAATCTTCATTATGTTTAATATGTCCATCGTCTGTGACCTAAGCGGCGGACATGGAGTGGGTTACGTCGATTACGTCGCCATCTGAACGCTTGGAATTAGCGATCAATTCGTTAACCGCTGCGGTGTCTATAGTTAGGCGATGCTCGACGACGGTTGTTGGAACGTCGCCGTTCAAAATCGCGGCCTTGTCCAAAATAATCCCTAGTGCGACGGATAACCCTACCAGCTGTGTCGGCTTGATTTCTTGGTGCTCCATCTCGTCGATGCCACGCTCGATAGTTGAGGCGGTCTTATTGGCCAAGCGTTGAAGGCTTGCGGCCATGTGAGACTTGAAGAGGGTTGGCTCGCGTTCAATGAGCCGGTCACGGATGACAGCGATGGTGCTGGTCGAACTGTGAACTTCGCGTGCGATGGCGTGGAGTCCCATGCCTTTCTTGATGAGAGCCTCGATAGCCTTGATCTTTTCCGGGTCAACGTGAGTGGCCTTAAAGTTCTGAAGATCCTTCCCGCGGGCAAGTTTTTGGTTAACGGTCAGCAGCGCACCTTCATCAACTCCACCCACCTTCTCCTCGGTTATGCTCTGATCTTCCATGTTTCTTTTGTAACTCGGGGTTCTTCCCGAGACAAAAGATTTTTGAAAATAGTGATTGATCCCAACGATGGGTTATGCATTGTAGAGCGCATCAACCCAATTCCCCCTATGAAAAACAACAACAGCATCACGATCCTCCGCAACAAACTCACCGGATTCTTTTTCGACGGCACGAACTTTTCTGCAGGCGATGCGTTGAAGGCCAAGCGTGTGAGTGGCGATGTGTCCGAGGTCGCAATCAAAAGCATCTGGGGCGAAAACACCCAAGTGATCACGATCTCTGACGAGCAGATCAAGAAGCTAGAATTGTCTGATGAGTTGGAGGCTCGCGCCAAGGCTCACCGCAAGAATGCGCTGTCGATCAACCACACTGGCGTAGTCGGCCAGCTTGAAGGTGCCGCGACCCGCCTGCAAAATCGCTCGAACCGTTTGAGCTTCGAAGTTTACACCTCGTTCCCAAATTACGGTCGCAACGCCTAATCCACACCAACACCGATGAATATAACTCACACGATTCAAAGTCTCGGCATCAAAGCCATCGAGCGTCCAGCATCAGAGCGTGGCACGTTTCCTCGTTACAGGGTTATTGTGGACGAGGCCGTGCATGAAATTAAAACACCTCGCGCATTGCAGAAGCTGCTGAACGGAATCTACGCCGAGCGTCCTGCAGTATTTGTAAACGCTGCGAAGTGCATCACCATCGACTTTGACCCATGAGCGACACACCCTATCAGCGCATGCTGCACTTGATCCAGAAGCACGCGCCGAGGCTAATGCGTGAGGGTGCATTTGAGGTGATAGAGCGTAGGCCAAAGCGCACGTCGTTCGAGCCGCATGAGGTGCGCAGAATGGTGCGTCTGAGTGCCGCGGGCAAAAGCACGCGAGAGATCGCCAATGAGATTGGCTGCTCGCAGGTGTCGGTGTGGCGCCAGTTGCGCAAAGCCTCACCACTTATCGGCAAGTGAACAGTTTTTGTAACATACAAACCAAAGTAAGATAACCCACAAAACCAAAGTACAATGAGTCACTCCAATGATTTAAAACGCGCCGAGTATCTCGGACGCCTGCTATGCATAACGCGCACGCTCGACTACGATCTCGAGCTGCTGACCAAGGAGCAAATGATCTCTCGCCTGATGGACGGCGCCAAGACCGGGCGCGAGATCTGGGACGAGCTGATCAAGATGGAGCGCACCGTGCAGGAGGTTACAAAATGAAACCAACTGAGGACGTTTACCAATTTCCAGAAAACGGAATGAGCGCACCAGAAACCAAATTAACGGTTGAGACTACTGATGGCGCATATCAACCAGACTCTTTGCTGAGTTTCAGTCATGCGAACCGCGAAGTGCTACGCATCACGCACGATGGTCGCATGATTAAGGGCGAAGGCTTGTCCACCGAAGAAGCAACGCAAGAAGCTGCAAAGCTGCTGATCCAAGCGTTTGAGGAGCAGATTCAGAAGATGGTGGATGCGCGGGTTGCCGCTGACACAGCGCGGCTGGATTGGTTGGGGAAATCATCCTTCGCCAAGTTCTACGAAGGCCCGTGCGTTTGGCGCATTAACGGCGATGAAAAAACAGAGGGAGATACATTGAGAGACTCCATCGACGCCGCAATGAAGGAGGCCAGCCAATGAGCGCAGACAAGATATACAACACTCAGTATGGCTTTGTATTTGGGTCTGCCGTAGTCACTCGTATATGTCATGGATCTAAATGGGGCTACGTTTTAGAGGTTTCTGGCGCGAAGCAAAGAGTGGAAATTTGCGTAACTCCGTCTGGCAGAATACGAGTCGGGCCAATCATTACACGCAAGGAGGCCAGCAAATAAACCCATACACTTCCCCACAACATGTCAAAATTAACAATCAAACTCGCCAAGCAAATTAAAAGCAAAGTCGTTATCGATGATGAGTTTCGTGTGGTGGCGTTAACCTACCGATCTGCCTTGGTTACATTGCGCAATGTGCTGCGCAAGCATGGCCGAAAGATTGAGGCGGCGTGGTATCACCGCTGGACGGATGGCCAGCACTGCTGCGTGACGCTTCTCATCAAATACTAAGCACGCAATCTCAACCCTAATGTTAACAACCTACGTTATGAAAGACAAAATCATCACCCTGCTGCTGACTCTGGCGTTTTCGGCCCTGATTTTGATGCTCTGGCCTGTGCTGGCGTACATTTTCAAGATCGAAGACAAAGATAGCGACCCATAGGCAGGCCACGCTATTTGATTTCCCGCCATTTGCCGCCCGATATGGCTCAAGACCCCCATAACTCACATTATGGGGTTCTTTTTTGATTTAATGGTAACAATCCAAACCAATCATCCCAGGGCGCGCTGCCCCTTCGCCCGTCAGGAGCGAGAGGGGGCAATAAGCGCCCCTCTGCTTTAGTAGAAGCAGCCCCCTCACATAGCCCCCAAAATCATCCTTTCGTCATCCTATCGTCATCCTCTAAGGTCATGAACGATCTTGGCGAGTGCGTTATGCTGCTCAACTACCTGACCCAGTACACCTTGCAGATGCTTTACCTTGGCCAACGACTCGCGCACCTGGCGCTTCAAGTCGGCCATCTCGCCGGCGATCCTCATCCTCCGATCATCCTCCGATTCAAACGGCACATGCTCGGCGCCCTGCCAGATGCGGCCACGGGTGAGAAAAACAACGTGGCCCTTGTTGCGCAGGTAGTGGAATGTGCGCTGCGCGGTAGGCAGGTCGCAGCCTGCTTCTGATGCGATAAAAGCAAGTACGGCACTGCGTTCCGGTATGCGATCATGTCGTCGCGGCTCCATTCTGCGAAAAAGGTCACAGGTCATAGCTTGATTGTGGCCGGTGCGGTAACCGGCTTAGGTCTGAACATCACCGAGGGCGCGTATTCCCAGCAGATGCCGGCCTGTGCGTGTCGAAGTCGGATGGCTGATGCCGGGTTACCCATGAGATCCACCATGCCGCTGCGTTTGCCACGCTTGGTCAAGGTGAAGGTGAAAGTCGGATCGTCGCCCTGGCGTTGCAGGACGCCAACCTCTCGAGACCAGTTCGTGAGATCCGCGGAGCCGGCGCCGGCGTAGGCCAGATCCGACACGGTGCCCTTGGACTGGTCGCCCTTAGGTGGTTTCGGCATGTGGTGGAGCCAAATCCAGACGCATCCGGTCTCTTTCAGCACTGGATTCAGGTGGTTGCGCAGGAATTTGGACATGAACTTCTGTTCGGATATGTCGTCGCCGGCATAAGACAAGAGCGGATCCGCAATCATGAGGTCGGCCTTATGCTTCACGATGATGGATCGAGCCAACCGAATGAAGTCGGTACCCGTCTTGACCGTCTCGTCGTAGAATCGGATGTTGGCGTTGAGCGTCTCGATATCCTGACCGCTGAACCGCATTGCCTCGACGACGCCGCGGAATGCCTCGGCCATGTCGCCCATATCATTCTCGGCCTGAATGAAGGCAACGCGCAAAGGTTTGACGGGTTTGATGCCAAAGAAATGCCGGCCGAGGCCAAAGGTCAGCCCGAGTTGCATGGCAAACGACGACTTACCGACGCCAGACTGGCCCACGATGGTTAAAGACCCGCCGCGGCAGAGCCAACGCTTGCCGAGCACGTTGTTGGGATCGTTCTCGGTGTCGTACTCAAGCAACTCCTGCGGCGTAGTGGGATCTGCGATCTCGGACTGGTCGCGCCAGTCGATCCACTCCTGCCAGGTCGACAGGCCAATGTTGAGCGCCACAAGCTTCTGCTCGATGTCGCCACGCATGATGCCAGGAAGCCGGCTGAAGCGCGACGGATTCTTGTTGGCCTCGCACGGATCGTAGTCGGAGAGGTAATCGTACACAATGTCCCGGCGCTCATCAAACTCGGCCTTGTCGGTGGCGTCGACTTTCACCCAAGCGTGTAAACTGCGTCCACCAGAGTCGATCACCGCGGCGATGGGAAGCTGGCACTGCTGGATAATTTGCATCTGCTCATCCTTTGGCTTCTCGTCGAACTCGATAAGGCAATGCCTATAATCCGCGACGTTGGCGTCGGATCCGACATACAGGTCTGGCTTAGTCGGGTTTATGCGGACCCAGGCGCCGGCTTCCTTGCCGTCCCAGATGGCGTCGGGGAATCGCTCGAGCCAGCGCACCTGAGTCATAAATGTACCACTGGCCGACGGAAACCACTTTCCGCGCTCCTCGTCGTGTCGGGCCTCGTTGGTGATACAGATCCAGTCGGTGGGCAGGAAGACCGTCTCAAGGAATCGCTTGGTGGCCTCGTAGCCGGTCAGCTCGGTGCTGGGCGTCGCCACCGGTAATGAGCGCACGATGAACTTGCCGGTGGGCGACACGCACGATGGCCGACGCACGCTGACATCACCGATCAGATGGCCGGCCGGCTTGTCGTGCGGCTTCTTGATAGCCTCGTCGATCTTGTGCTCGAGTTCTCGAGTGCTCCACGGTGGAACGCACTTTGCGTTGTACTCGCCGAGCAGCCAGAGCGCATCGATTTTGTTGAGTGAGAAACCATGCACCAGCGCGACGGCCACGGTGTAGGTTGTGGAGTGACCGCCTGATCCAGAGATGGCGGGTGGGCAGTGCGCGAGGTACGCTCGAGCACGTTCTAAGATGGGATTCATTGGAATGTAATTGGAGTTATTGTGTGCAGTGCTGACGGAGCGCGATGCGTAGTGTTTCTACGAATACAATTGTTTGGGGAGTGATAGGTAATTCTAACAATTCAAATGCGGTGAGACACTGGCCTAACAATTCTCGCTGCGCCTCGATGGTACTATTTTTTTCGCTTAAGATATCTTTCATCGAGTTGTTCAAGGATGAGTTCCTTAACTTTGTTCTTTGTCTTTCGTCCGCGTTGAATCTCTCGGCGCCAGTCTTCACCTGTGATGGTATTGAAAATGTGATCGTAGTTTTCGCGGTAGTGCTCCGAGAAGCAGTTCCGCGGTGAGTCGCCCTTGCCGTTGTTCATTTTTTGGTAAAAAGATTTTTGATGTAGACGTAAATTTTAAGGAGTAACGACTGCCAGAAAAGAATCTTCACGTTGCCACCGATCACAACTGGCCGATCAGCCCAGCCCACGCGCACTCGAACTGGCAGGCCATCACTACGTTTGCAGTTCACGATGCGCACGTCGGTCGTCTTGCCCTTTGCGTTTTCCGAGTAATTGCCAATATCAATATCGACCTTCTCGATGCTGCCGCCGCCGCGAATAATTGTCACGTTGGACAGATCGATCTGCGAGGATCCACCCTTGATCGTGAATGCGTACAGCTTGCCGGCGCCCACTTGGCAGTTGCCGATGTAGATCGAGCGGCAGAATCGCATGATGTCGATGCCGTCCTCGCGGTTGCCACCGGACGGATTGATGATGCAGTTGTTAATGTTGGCACCCTCGACGTGCGACAGCTTTAGGATGTCGTCGTACTGCTCAGGGTTGGGCGCATCGATGGTATCGTTCTGGATCACGACGTTTTGTTCGTCGGCGTAGCTTTTGTAGTTTTTATCGCTCATGGTTTTTTGGAAAAAGTGATGTGCTTACCGTTTAGTACTCGAGACACGCAGGCCGGCGAACGCGACATGCGCTCGCAGATCAGACTGGCCTTCATGCCTGAGTGATGCAGCTCGAGGATCTTGTCGTGTTCTTCTTTTGTGAGAAAGTCACGCCGCGTGATGATCTGATCGCGCTCAACTCGAGGTTTCATGCCTTCAATGTTTGGGCCGTGGTTAAATTTATCAGCATGCTTGCGCAGGATAAACTCAATGTTCCGCAGGGTTTCGCTTGGGCTGTTCATTTTTTCTTTTTAGGCCGGCCACCCTTCTTGCCGTTGATGCGTGCGCTCTGCGCCTTGCGTGGAGTTTTAATGGATCCCAAGAGCGCCGCAGCGTTGATGGGTTTGTGACAGTGGGGGCAATTCATAGTGGTCGTGAAATTTTGTATCCTAGCTTTTGATAGGTTCTAACTCGGGCGAGAAATTGAGCGTGAGCCAGCGAAGCGCCGGCATCAACAAAGTCGTGGACGATGCCAAATTCTTTGCCTTCGTGCGCTCGCATCACGCGGCCTGCACGTTGCTCGAGCTTACCCGCGGATCTACCTCCAGCGGCAAGAATCAACACGCTGGCCCGCGGTACATCGAGTCCTTCGTCGGCCAGACTGGTTGCAATCATGCAGCGGAGTGCTCCACTGCGGAATTTTTCAATGGCTTCGGTGCGTCGTTTCTTGCCGATTTTTGCGTGAACGACAACGGAGTCGGCGATGTCGGCCTGCAGGCGCTCACCGTGTTCAACGGTTGAGACCAAGATCAGAATGCTGCCGGGTTCGCTTGTCGCTAGATCGATGATCTTGGCGTTACGTTTTGCGTTTGTTTTCACGACATCAGCGGTGGCCTGCCATCTTGCCCGGCGTTCGTGTTCGCTCCGATCAATAAATGGAAAGCGCCGGCACCTGCGTGCGGTCTCGGCAACGGTGCTAGATTCGATCTCATGGTCGAACTGACTCGGCAGATCAAGATTGTGCGCGACGACTGCACCCTGAGTGATGCTGCCGGTTGCCATGACCTCGGATCGTGGCACGGTGTAAAATTCGCGGAAGAAGTCCTTGAGCTGCAGATCGCGCTCGGGATCTGACCAAGGTGTTGCCGAAAAGCCCCAGATGATGCCCTTGCACCGTCCTATGGTGGACGCCCAAGTGACGGCCGGCATGTGGTGGGCCTCGTCGACGATGATGACATGAGCAGATGTGCAATCGGGTTGTGCCGCCACGCAGTGCGCCTCGATCTTGACTCCAAATTTGTCTGCGGCGTCCAGAGCCTGCTGCACCTGCTCTCGAGTGTTGGCCAGCCATACGATGCGAGCCTGGTTTGTAAACGGCGCTGGAGAATCTGACTGCATGCCGCGGCGTAGTGCGGCCGCAGCGATGAAGGTCTTGCCGGCGCCAGCAGGAGCAATAACAAAGCCTCGATTTTTACGCTGCAAGAAATCAACGGCTGCTTGTTGATATGGACGGAGATTCATTGAGTTCTTCCACTAAAGTTAAAAAAGCTCGGGTTGCGGTGGCTGGGACGACTCCGTTGCCAAGGAGTCGGAGTTCGTCGGTACGATTGTCACAGGTGACTGACAGCTCGGCATAGTCCAGCCCACTGGTAGACCCATCAGCGTCTCCACCCAACGAGGGTTTAATTTGCCTGTCGCCAATGATGTTCTCACTGCTTGCGCTGGTAGCGCATAATTCCCCGCTGAGTCCCTCATGTTTGGCCCGCTGTGTTGTGGGTCGCTGGCTTTCGGAGTTGCCCACGACTCGGGGCGGTTCCCATCCGTACTGGTGCTCGCCGGGACGACTAGGCCAGATTCCACTGCCTGCACCGCCACATCCAACGTATCCATTGATATCTTTCCATTCCTGATGCGTCCTCCCACATAGCCGCCCTTGTAATCTCTCGTCGATGAGGTGGGCCAAGATGAAGATCCGCTTTCTTTGGTGCGGAGCGCCAACTTCACTCGCGCTGAATATGCCCCACGTCGTTTCGTAACCGAGGCTTCCCAGTTCTTCAATGACTGCTCGGAGTCCGAGGCTGATGTGTCCTTCGACGTTCTCAAAGAAGCAAACTCGAGGCTGCATAAGTCGAATCCCATCTGCGATGAATGGCCACAGGTGTCTGGGATCTTCTGTGCCAAGACGTTTGCCGGCGGCGGAGAATGGCTGGCATGGGTAGCCGCCAGAGAGGATGTCCACCTTTCCACGAAACTCTGACCAAGGGAAGGTCTTAAGATTCGTCCAGATAGGTGCTGCGTCCAAGAGTCCCGCTTCCATTTTAGCGACCAAGTTCGCGCAGGCGTAACTTTCGATCTCGCTAAAAGCGATTGTGCGCAGATCTGGGATTGCTCGTTTAAGTCCGAGATCAATGCCTCCGTATCCAGCGCAGAGACTAACGTGTGTAATTGTTTGGGGAGTATCCATGTCATTGGGAAAATTTGCGCGTTGAACAGTCGCGCCCCTGCACCCGTTAGAACGGGTTGGTTTCTGGCAGATATTTCTTAATCTTCAGCGTCTTCTTTTCTTCCTTGGTGTCCTCTTTGACCCAGGTCTCTTCCTCAAGCTTGATCTTCACCTTCTGGCCAACGAACTGGCTCACGAAGTCTTGGAAGACCTTGGCTTTGGAAAAATCGAGTTCTTGGCCTTCGCTGATCTTGATCAGCGGAAGCGCAGCCAGCAGCGAATTAACGCGCCACCAGACAGACTCACGGTTGAGGAAATTATCAGACGCCACGCTGCCGTCTTCGCCGCGGAAGATCAGTTTAACGAGGTCTTCACCTTTCGTGGTGAGTGATGCCTCAGCCTTCACGATTTCGGTCGAGTAGATGCCGGGAGCATCAAACGATTTTGTGGAAGCGGAGGAACGGTCTACTTTGAATAGTGCCATGATTTTTTAGTTGGTTTGGGATTATTGGTTGTTTTGTGAAGTCGCCCATTTTGGGAGCGAAAGTGTTTTGACCTCGGATGAATACGATGGCCAGGAGTCGAACGCGATGCAGTTGCCGAGCATGGCAATTTGCTTCTGACGCTCGGCCTCGGCCAGCATCAGATCCGCGGTGTCCAGCTCGTACACGGCGACGGCATAGGGCGCCTCTTTTTCTACAGCTACAAAAAGAAATCGTGTCAGGTTCATGCCGAGTTCCTTTCCGAGTGCCAGGTAGTGCGCCGCCTGGACGTGGTAGCGATAGTTGGCCACGCTGCGGGCGAATCCTGCTGGCGTCGCGTCCTCGGTGGTCTTAAGATCTAGGATCGTCTCGTTGGTAACGTAGTCGAGCCGGCCTTTCATCAAAATGCCATCGATCTTGGCGAACAAAGAAACCTCGGCGGCGCCGGTGTTGAGTAGCTTCTTGACCACCGGATGCTGACGCACGCTCTGAGTCATCGCGTGAATCTGTGATGCATCGTCGTGCGTGATGATGTCTTTGCCCTCGTTCTCGGCCTTGAACTGCTCCCATATGCTTTTGCCTTCTTTGGTGCGACGATCCACGATGGGAGCGATGACGACGCGGTCAGCGTACAGCTCGGGCTGGAAAACGCTCATGTGGGTAAGCGTACCCAAGCGCATGGCCGGCGTCTCCTCTCGTTCTGCGGTGAGCCAGTGCTTGTAGTGCGCCGGCGATTTACGAAACTGGTCGAGGCCAGACTTGGAGATGCCGTCAGACTTGTGATAATTTTCTGCGGACAGATTGTAGTAGATGTTGGGATTCATTGGGTGGGATTATTCTTCGTTTTGGATTTCAACGTACTCGGAGACACGTTCGTCGCTGCACTTTGCCATGTGCATCAGACGACTTTGCCAGCCGAGCGGTGCGGCTTCGTACTCGGCTTCGAGAAGCGCCATGATGGCCTGCTCAAGGCCAAGCAGAACAGTAGCGCAAATTGCAGGATCCTCGAATGAATCGGAAGCGTAGGAGCCGGCTTCGGCGCTCGCTTCTTGGAGGATCTTTTGGATGTCGGGCTTTTCGCCATCGAACATAATTCGTTCAATGACATGCTCGAACTCTTCGCCGTATTGTTTGCAGCCTTCTTCAAAGGCGTCTTCGTCGTTGATGACATAGGCGTTACAGGAGTATAATTTTGCAGTGAGGAGGGTGACAGCTAGTTGGTGCATGGTTTATTTGGATTGAGAGGTTACGGCTTCGAGGAACATTTTGGAATTGCTGAGGATCTTTTTGGCAAAATCAGGAGCGACATCGCGGAAGGTCTGACCCTCGCTGATTTGTTTTTTGGCGATCAGGTAGGCATTAACGCTCTGTTCGTGGTCGATCAAGATCGCAGAAAGCTGGTCAGCGTAGGATTCAACGATTGGCTCGACCTTGATCGGATCCTGAGCCGGCGCCGAGTTGTTGGAGTCTTGGATCTCCTCGGGCGTGTAGACGCCGAATACGACCTCGGGCGCCAGGAGACGCACGGCCTCAGAAATGACGCGGGCGGTGAGCATCTGGCGTGGAAATTTGCGCCAGTTGTCCTTCATCTTGCCATCGCGTGAGACAGCCACGCCGTTGGTCACAAAGTCCTCGAGCTTGGCGCTGAACGGAAGCGAATTGCCGCGGAGCGTGAATGTGGCCTCGACAACCTTGTCGTCGCGCTTCGTCCACTTGACGGTACCGCCACTCAACTGGAATTTGGCCAGCATGGCATCAGCACGCATCGAGAGCTTGCCTTCGATCATGTGGTAGGTCTTGGCCAACTCGAGTGGTGGCTTCTTTTCGCTGATGCACTGGAGCGCGAGCACCTGGCCCTGCTCCACCTTAGTGCAGCCGAACATTCCGCTGGATGCGATGATCTCGCCCAGCCTTTCAACTGCAGCGAGCGGATCGCTCATGCGGTTATAGACATCTTGCTCATGGAGCGCGATGTGTTGCGATTGGCCACCTTGCGTGGCGATTGTGTATGTTGGGTTATTCATTGGACTGAGAAAAAGTGATGTGCTCTAGTGCGAGCGGGGATTCATTGGGGGCGGCGTTGGCGTAAAGCTGGCGCCGCCTTTCTTATTTGGTTGGATTGACTGACTTGGCGTAATCCAAGATCAGCAACGCATCAGCGGTCTTGAGCGTGACGTCGAGTGTCGGAAAACGCCGAACTGCTTCTGACTTCAACTTGTTTTTCCACTCGGTGGTGCCAGAGCAATCTTTTTTGGTGCCGAGCTTAAAATGCTTCTGCCAGTCGTGCGGCTTGACCAACACGACGCGGATTCCGAGCGCGGTGGCGGCGCCTTCAATGTAGCCAAAGTTACGAAAAAGAACCGCAGCCGACGATGATGGGATCGCCTTGCCGACAAATTTTGGGATGTCCTCGATCCAGATCTCTGGGTGTGGATTGCCGACGACTAGACCGCGCATCAGATCAATAACATCACAGACGCTGACCGGCATACCAGCAGCACCAATGGCGCCGTGGTTGTCCCACGCAATGCCGCCAGATGCACCCGGATCGACTGCGATGATGAGATTGCTCATAACGCCGCCTTTACTTTTGCCCAATATTTGTCGGCCAGATGAGCACGCTTGGGGCCAGCATTCCATATGCGGGCCTTGGTCTCGTCGCTCTTGCCTTTGCCGTAGTGCTCAGTAATGATGACAAACATCTCACGTGATTTAATCGGATCATATCGGTCGTTTAAAGTGTAATTCTTTTTGGAGATCCTGTTGGCATCCTTCACGGTTATGGGCCAGATCTGAGCTATTCCAACAGCGCGCCCCTGATCACCGATTGCCCTAGGGTTGTTGTTGCTTTCGACCTTGCAGATGGCCTGCCAAAGATCCGCTTTTAATGGCGCCGCCAGAGCGACGAGGAGTACGAGGTATTTCATTAAGTCGCCAAATTGAGCGCCGTGAAACCCAACGTCAAGTTATTTTTTATGACGTGCCGCGAATTTCAAAAAAGATTTCGTCGTTATCTTTTTTGCAATTACGTCGAGGTATGATTTCAAATTCGATCCAGCCTAGCGTTGATGGAGATCTGCCGGCATCGACATTGTAAGACACGCGACCATTCTCGTATGCGCGTAAAAACGAGCCAGTGCGTCCCAACCACGGTGTGCGTTCCTGTACGGTCAATTCTTTGCCGCCACTACTGTTGAGCACCAATCGAGGTGTCGATGGTATGCAGCCCTTTTTATGATCGTGGCCCATCAAATAAAAATCAGCCACCGCGGTGGACGACATTTTCTCAAGCGTGTTAAACGTAGATCCCGGTAGGCCACCGCCGCCTTTGCCGTGATGAGCAAAAATATCCAAACTCTTTTTTGTACCGCGATTTTTAAATCGTATCGACAAACGAATAAATGAGCAAACCCCAAGAAATTTTGTACCAAGTGCCGCGGCCATGATGTGGTCGGTGGTATCGCCATCATCAAAAGCAAAATAGTGATTACCGCCAAGCATGCCGATCATGCGACCACGCATAAACGATAGTTCGTTTACCAGCGTCTTAGCCACGCCTTTGTACATGTTGCCAATAGATCGTCTCGACGTATCGTGCATATTTGCATCGTTAATCACGATGCGTTCGCTCGTCGAAAAGCCATCGGTGTAATCACCCATTCCCAAAAAAACAGCGTTCTTTTGTTTTTTGGCGTAAGTTAAAAAACGCTTCCAAGTGTCGGGACAAAACATGTCGCTGTCGCGATGAATGTCCCCAAATGGAATCAGTTTAAACGGTTTATTTAACTCGGCCTCGATTTCAATTCGATGCGTGGTAAAGAGGCCGGTAGTTTTCACTTGTTAGAATACTTGATCGCTTCCCAAAGCATCAAGATGCCGGCGGTGATCGTTGCGATGATGCCGCGCTGATACCACTTCTCATGTTCGAGCACCGTGACGCGACCATTGGTCTTGGTTACTTGGGTGCGGATCTCCTCAAGGATCTGATCCTGAGCGTCCATGCGCTGCAGCACGCGGGCAAACATTGAATCAGTGCTGTTAGGATTGTAGTCGTCGCTCATTTTGATGTCCTCGAGTAGCGGGCGCCAAAATACCAGAAGATCGCGGTGAAGCTGCCAAAGAGCACCTCGGACTGCATGGCAACCTGTTGCGCTTCTGTACCAGAAAAATAGGCGCCGCCGATGATAACGATGGCAATCCATGCCAACAGTGGCCGCGTGAGTTGCTTGATCGCCTCAACGGCCAAATAAAAATCCGTCACCCAGGGCGATGCGCTCGGTGGGATCACGATGGGCGCGTCAGTTTTCTGTGACGCCGCAAACGCATTCCACGCGCCGGTTTTTTCGGCTGCATCGATGTTGGCCTTGAGCAGCGTGACCTTGTTTTTGGTGTCAAAGTAGTCGGTCACGCAATGCAGCGCGGATCCTAAGACGCCGCCAGAGGCAGCATTGAAAAGCATTTCGGCGATGTTCATCGTGACCTCTTTTCAATGAGCTTCTTTGATTTGTCCAAGGTATCCGCAACGCCGATCATGGCTCCGGTTGGAGCGTAGACGCGGTACTTGCCGCCTTCCTTTTGGATCACCCGGTAGTTATTATCGGTGCTCCAGGCTTGGCCGTTGGGGAGTTTCTCGGGTGCGGAAAATTCTACCGCCGGCGCGGCCGGCATGAAGTAGGCCAACTGCGAAGGTGATCCAACATCTTTACGCTTCCACTGTTTTCCAGCTTTTGGCGTAGACATGTAACCAGCAGCTTTATTTGCAGCATATGCTTCAGCTAATTGCTTGTCATTAAGCGCCGGCAATTTTTCAAGACCAGGAAACATTGCTTCATGCGGTTCAACGCGCTGACGGATGCGATCCCAAAGCGTCCATTGAGCAGGAAACACAGCAATGCCCAAATCATTTGCTCTGCGTTCATTTATTTCCAATGCAGATCTGTATGCATCAGACATTACCTGGAAGTCAGCGGGAGTCTCAATCCATTTTACATCACGAATGTGCTCTGGAGCATTTGCACTGATTTCACCTTTTGCTGTTATGAGTTTTGCTTTACGGCTACCCATAGCAGCAAAGACTGCTTCGTTTACAAATTCACGGACACGATCTGCACCATACACTTCAGCCTGGCCAAGTACATCATCAAGGCTTTTTGCCTTTGTTGCCGTAGGATCAGGCAATTTGGCCAACTCTTTGTTTCGTTCTTTTATTAAATCTGTTTTAGTTTTATCGCTTGATGCGTTGCTGATTTTTTTAGCAAACGACGATGAAACTTTTTTGGAGTCAGAAAGTAATTTGTTAAATCGATCAACAATGATGCCTTCAAAACGCTGACGCAATTGAGGATCTCCCAATAATTCTTGACCAAAGATTCGCGCCATATGGCGATCCATAGCGGAAATTGATGCATTGAGAGGATCCTGCCAAACAGATCCAAAAGATCCTGTTTTGGTTCCAAAACCGGACACTTGTGTCGTTAATTTATCGACAAAATTAGCCCACGATTCGTTGGGTTGTTTAACAAAGAAATCAGGATTTTTAGAGAAAAGACGCGCAGCATTTACGATGTTTGATAAGTCAGCAGTGATTGGAATACCAAGACCACCTTTTCCTGCAGCAATAAATCCTAGTTGTTGCTTCAACTGTTGATTCAATTTTACCAGATTTTCTTTTGTTGGATTGTCTGGATATAAATCAGCAAATTTCTTAATTTCATCCATCGAACCAAAGCGCAAGCGAGCCTGGCCCATTTCATTTGGCAGCAATGGAGCGTTTGGAGATAGCATTCCAAACACAATAGCGTTAAAGCTGGAAACCTTATCTCCAGGCGCCGGCTCCATTGTGCGGGCCAGCTTTGCGGTCAATTGACCATGCGTTGTTTCTGGCAACGACTTTACGTCAACTGGATGCGACTTCAGCCAAAGTAAATCGTAGTATGTGAATTTGCCATCTAGCCCGCCTGGCACTCTCGCAGTATTTCCAGCCACCCCTTGGGAGATTTCTTTGACATCTGAAAGAGGGCCAAGGTTTTCGACGCCGAATCCTTTGCCGTATTCTGCAAAGTCTTCTGGAGTCCAGTCTTTCGGTTCTTTGTTGCGGAATTTGATGTTACCTTGGTCGTCATATGAAACGTCTTTTGAGCTGGCCATATTGCGCCGGGGAAGTGCGGCTGCAACCTTATTTGCATTCCTCTCAGCCCCAGCCTGCGTGTCATAGATGCCGATCCGCTCGCCAGTCGGCGCGTACAGACTGTGCTTGTTGTTCGATTTTGAGATGATGCGGTAACCGCTATCTGGCGAATTAAAGATCTTGGAATCACCCAGATTTTCGGCCGGCATGAATCGCGCCTTGTTGCGATCATAAGCCAGTTGCGACATGCTGACCTTTTCTCCGGTGGGACGCATGTCGATCATGCGATCCAGCGTGAAATTGCGGATGTACTTAGCCGCAGTGCCGTCTTTGCCACCAAAGAAATCGGTCATGTATGCGGCCTTTGCAGCATCGCCAAATAGTTCCTTCGTCGGCACCGCATTCTCACGATCCGAAAGATTGTTAAGGTAGCGAGCAAGGTCGCCGTAGAACGTCTGGAAATCGGCCTTGTAAGGCCCAAGACGATCTCGGGACGCCAAACTCATCGCTTCGTTGCGAGCCTTGGAAATATCGAAAGTGCGGACAAACAACTCGCCGGCCTGGCTTGTGGCCAACGCATACGGAACAATGTCACGCTCGGTGATGCGGACGCCGTCATTGTAGCGTTTAAGCGTTTTGCCAGTTAGGCGACTCTTAATCTCTTTCGTAGCTTTACCGTTTCGGATGAAAATCACGTTTCCGCTTTCAATCGAATCTTTAAGAATGGTTATGCCTTTCTTCACCTTATCGATGATGTTAGGAGACGCTTGGATAGCAGCCAACTGTGCGTTGCTGATACCATCGCCTACGATCTGGCCATCGACCTCGCGCAGTCGTGGCTCATTCACGTCAACAACTGGAGCTGATTTGATTGCTGCAGTCAAAGCATCAGAGCTAACACGATCTTCTTGGGCCAGCACATCGTCTGGTTTCATGCGGGTAACGCCATCAACGCCAGTTTCTGCGATGCCCATGTCTGTAGCTATTTTTGCAGCAGCAGGATTGGCCAAATCACGATTTCTGATCGCAAAGCCAGTGTCTTCAGCCAGCTCAATCTTTTTGTTCATGTTGCGCCGGGCGCGAACCATGTCACGCAACGCCGCATTCAATGCTGGCGATGCCTGCTCGAGTTTGGTAAAAACAAGCGACTCAATTGGCTTTGATCCAAGACCGAGGCTTTGAGCGGTACGGCGCAAGAATCCTTCCGTATTTGAAAGCAGCGCCTTGTCCAAAATCGTGCGAGTTAAACCATCAAAACCGCGCAGCATCGCATCCGTGTCGCTGCCTTGAATCAGACGAGACATGTACTCGGCGCCAAGTTCTTCGCCAATCAATTTTGATTTCTCAACCAGCGTGTTAGCCTTGGCCCATTTGCTGTTTTCGTCGGGTTTTAATTTGAAAACGTAATCGTCAAATGTTTTAAGAATTGCCGCGTCATCAAGTAGGCCAGGCGTCGTGCGTGTCGACTGACCGTTTCCATCGATAACGTAGTTACCAACGATCATCTGCTCGGCTCGTTCAGCCAATGGACGAAGCTGATCGATAGCTTTGAACGCATGGAACATCTCATGGCCAACCGTCGCCTGACTGTTAAATTTATCGACGTTGATGTCTACGACTGGACGCTCGCCTTCAACGATCTGTACGCCTCGAGCATCTTGACCGTACTTCGTTGCAAATTCATCTGCAGTCGAAAAACGAACATCAGCGTCATTGAATTTGCCGCGAATGATGCCAGAGATGTCCATCACCTGAGCGGCGCCATCAATGCCCGAATTTTTAACAACGGTATCAAATTTGGATTGCGTGTCCTTGTCTAGATTCTCGTAAAAGCGATTAAAGTCGTTGTGCCGAGCCTCAACGGCAGCTTTTCCACTGGCTTTGTCCACAACTCGAGCGATGCCGGCACCGCCAGCACCAAGCACGCCACCGGATCCAAAGCCAGCCGCGGCGCCCTCTTCACCGCCAGCCAAACCACCAAGTACCGTGCCGATAGCAGCACCCTCGACGCCGCCGGCCAACGTGCGAGATCCGATATCAATGATATCGTCGCCACCGTATCGGCCAACCTTAGCGATGGCTCTGTCAAACGATGAAGCATTTGGATTAAGCGCCAAAGACTCCAGCGCACCAATGCGAGTCGGAGCGTTCATCAATTGCTCGCCCGCACGCTCCAGCACTTGGCCAGCCTTGTTTGCGCCCTCAATGGCACCAACTACGGCTGCGGCCTCAGTTACGCCAGGAATGCCCATTGCAAAGCCTGTGACGCCTGCGCCGGCTGCTACATTCCGTAGCTTGCCAGCATCAGCACCAATTGCCTCGCCCGCCATTCTGCCCACGCCGCCAATAAATTCGCTGAGTGGCTTAGTGACCGCGGTGGCTGCAGCGCCGGTGCCTTTCATGGCCAAGCCGGTTGCTCTTGTGCCAAATTTGCCTGCACCTAGAACTTCGCCAACGCCTGGGATAAACAACGTGGGATCCGCAATCAGCTTCAGCGTATTCTTAACGTCGTTGTTGACTAAGGCTGGATCAAGACCGGACACGGTTTCTTTGCCGGCTTCGTATTTTTGAGTTTGCTCAACAAAATCGCGGGCCTCTAGCCATTGCTTTTTTCGTTCTGCAACGCTGCTGGTTCCATCAAGCAGATCCTTAAATTTAAAGAAAAACGAGCTTGGATCCTCAGATTGCGCCACCATGCCGTACAAATCTCGAGTGCCTTGTAGGCCAGACTCGAGCGCCGTCGATGCAGCCACCTCTGGCGATAAATTACGAATCTCAAACAGACCTTTGATGCCTTTTCCAACGGTTTCGACAATGCCGCCGGCTGCACCAAGTGCCGTTTGCAGCAGATCAGTTTTCTTTTGATCTACGAATTTCTCATACAAGGAGAAATCTTCATCCGAGATCGTCTTTGAGAATCCTGGCATCTGGTTGACCTCGTAGGCCACGTCTTGCCCGTTGCGTGGGAAGTCACGTTTAATGACATCTTGAATCACGCTTTCTGGTGTTCCCTGATCAAACTCAATCGTTTGATTTCGGGACGGAATCTCAACTCGGATAGTTGGCATGAATTAAATACGCTGACCGGTGGTAGAATAGCGGATTACGGATGAACCTGGAGCAGATGGCCCAACAACGGTTGCGCCACTCATGTCTTGAGCACCGGAGGCTTTAATTTTGTTTCCAACCTTTGTGTTCAAGGTGCTCTTCAAGGATCCTAGACGCTCCTTGTTGTTTTCTTGAATGCTAAAAAAAGTAGTCGGATCAGAAATAACTTCTCCAAGCATTGCATACTCAGATTCATTTACGGCGCCAGGCCCAACGATCTGTTCACGCATCAAACCACGAGCTTGAGTGGCCAATGACTTGGCTTGTGCGTATTCTTTGGTGCCAGGGATTTTGACATTTGGACTGTCGCTCAACTTTATCAAATTATCGATGATTACTTGAGCGTCCATGTTGGCCGCAATAGAATCCTTCAGTTTATTGGCTTCTTCTTTTTGTGAAACCAAGAACTTGGATCCATTAAAATTAACGGTTCTTGCCGTTAAGTTATCTTGGAAATTGATCAAGCGTTCTTGGTCAGCAGTAATTCCGGTAGTAGGTTTTGGAGCCTCAACAAAATGTACTGGTTTGCCGTTGGACATAACAGCCGCGCCCCAGACGTTTCCTTTATCGTCCTTCAACTGCTGAACCTTAATTTCGGAGTCAGGTGTGATGTTAAATCTAGCAGCCAATGTTTGATCCATCTTTGGATCGAGTTTTCCTCCTTCGGCAAGATAGGTGGCAATTGCAGACTGATATTTTTCTTTGTTGTTGGTTGCGACCTGACGAGTGCGCTCAACATTAACAAATGGTAGGCCAGCGATCTGCTGATTAAATGAGGTTGGAACCTTATTGTAATCAAGAACTGGTGCAGCCGTGATAGGAGACGTTGGCAGAGCGGAGGCGCGTTCAGCAGCAGTCATTGGAGCAGCAGTGAGATCTTCACGCTGAACATTTTCCATTGGAGCAGCAGAAAGATCTGAAACGCCTTGAACTGGTGCGGATGGACGTGCGCTACGAGACATAACAGCTTGACCACCAAAACGCTCGATAGCAGACGGAGCAACTTGTGCAGATGGAGCAGGAAGTGAAGCGGGAGCCTGAGTAGGAACACCGCCACGATTCATCATTCCGCTCAGTGCCTCGGTGTCGATATTGCTGAAAGCACCCTGGCGCAGCGTTGGATTGTAACTAGAAGCATTTGCACCCTGATCTTGAAGATATTTGCTGCCAGCAATAAGACCCAGATCTTGGCCAGTGTACGTTTCATTTTTAGTAGATGGCGTGCCGGCCATTGCTTTTGAGTAAGCATCAACATTTGCGGCTTCTTGTCTTGCTGCGTTAAGTTGCATCGCGGAGATCTGAGCATCGCGTGCATTTTTAAATGACTGAACAAAGGTGCCAGCCTGAGCAAGCGTGGCTCGTTTTTGCGACAAAGACTGGCCACTAAAATCACCGAGTTTTTTAATCAGACCTTCGTATGATGCTTTTTGTTTATCGTCTTTGATGTCGCCTGCATAAGCCTGCAGCGAAGGTACAATTGCTTCAGCTTGGCCGGTAAGAAATTGATCTTCCTCTTTATTTTTACGATATTTCTCCAAGCTGGTTCCAATTGTTTCACCAATGGAAGCAAGCGCACCACCAAGCGAGCGCCCAATGTTAGCAGACGCCTGCATGTAACCCTCGGGAATAGGGCTGATGTATTGGACTGGTTGAAAGTATGGGCCTTTTTGCATGGTGAATTATTTGAGAGTTGCGATGCGCGAGTCCATCCACCGACGAATGAGACTCTTGGTGCGTGGTTTGTCGCTGATAAACTCAGCAAAGTTCTCGCCGTACTTGATGTAGAAGTCGTGAAACCATTTTGGTGCGCGAGTAAGAAGCCAGGTGCGGAAGCGTTTCCATTTTGGATTGTTGATGCCGTAGACCTCGCGGGCGACCCAGCATGGAGTTTTGAATCCACCGCCAGCCCAACCGCCGGCCGCAGATCCAAGACCAGAGGCAAGACCACCGATAACCGCGGCGTTGGATTGAGCCGTGGCGATGTTCGCAGCGTTCGTGGCCTGCTGATTGCCACCGTAGATATTGTTGGCGTAGCTCGATTCGGGATTAAACAACGCAGGGCCGGCCATGTTCGTGAGATTCATGCCTTGATTGGTCGTGTTCTGCGCAACATTGCCAGCAGTAGAAGACCGGCCGAGGATCGCAGCATACGGATCCGACATCGTGGCCTGTTGCAGACCCACCAACTGTGCAGCGTAGGCGCGATCAGCACCAAGACCTTGGTTGTAGAGTTGCCCAGCTTGGCCGAGATTCTGGTAGTAGTTTTGGAGCTGTTGAGCTTGAAACGCACGATTGCTCTCAGCGGCGCCAAGATTGGCCTGCTGATTGGCAAGCTGTGTCTGGTAACCATATTGAGCCATGAGCTGCTGCTGTTGCAGTGCCGCGGCCTGATTGGCCAAACCGGCTTGCTGGGCAGCGTCACGATTAGCTTGAGCGACGTTTGACTGATTCAGCGCATTAAATTGCTGACCCTGCAGATTGACCTGCTGGTTGGCCAGAGCAGCGCGTAGAGCAGCATCCTGATTCTGAGCCTGCAGTTGAGCCTGCGTGTTGACGTTAAATTGACCGGCTTGCAGACCAGCTTGCTGATTAGCCAGAGCGATCTGATTTGCGGCCTGCTGATTAGCCAGATCCGCTTGCAGACCAGTCTGCGCGTTAAATTGACCAGTCTGAATGCCAGCCTGTTGGTTTGCCAATTGAGCGCGGAGAAGAGCGTCCTGATTTGCCTGCTGGGCTTGGATCGAGGTGCTGGCGTTGAATTGACCGGCTTGCAGACCGGCTTGTTGATTCGCCAACTGAGCCTGGAGTTGGTTCGCGGCATTTTGTTGCGCCATCTGGTTACCCGCAGCCTGATTGGCCAAGGCAGCCTGTAGACCAGTCTGAGCATTGAATTGACCAGCAGCGAGCTGATTACCGATGTTCTGCTGCTGCATGCCAACATCAGCACCAAACACGTTGCCAGCAAAGCCACGATTTGCGGCCTGCTCGGCTTGCAACTGTTGGTTCACTTGGCCGGCCAGACCGAGGTTCTCAATGGAGCGTTGGCGCTGGTTGACTAGACGATTCTGCACCTCGGCGCTGATGGCTTGTGGCGACATTGCCATACCGCGAGCGGCGTATGATGCACGCACTTGCTGCTCGGCCTGACGTTGCTCGGCGGCGCTTAAACTGCCGTCCGCGGTAAGATTGTTGAGCACGGCATTCTCAAGTGCTGCCGAGATCTTAGATGGGCCAGCGTTGAGTGCCTGACCGTAGAGCGAGGCGCCAAGCGTGCCAGGCTGAATAAGACCGGCCTGCACCTGCTGCGGGGCAGCAACCTGTTGGGCCTGCAAGGCTCGAGCACGCACATTTCGAGCCTCGACCTGTGCCGGCGTCTCAATGAGCGCAGCGCCCACGCGCTCGGCGCCTACGGTGCCAGGTGCGGCGACCTGCGCTGCGGCAAGTTGTTGAGCCTGCACAGATCCCGGCGACGCCATCTGCTGCGCGGCGACATCCATCGTGTTGATATTACCAAACGAAGTATTCTCACGGCCAACCATCTGCGCGTTGATGTTAGGGCCGGCGATCTGTTGAGCGGCGATGTCCTGCTGACTTGGTGGCACCGACAAGAAAGCATTCAGACGATTGAACGGCTGATTGTTGCTCGCTTGAAGTGCTTTTGCCTGCTCCATCTGAGCAAACAGCTCAGGATTTGCGGCCTTAAATGCGGCCTGAGCGGCTGGAGCTAAATTGGCGACATCTTGAATGTCAGCAGTGCGCTGCTGAGTGTTTAAGCCCTGCTGGATGCCTTGAAATTGTTCCGATGAACGTCTGTATTGATCCAACAGACCGGCTTGGCCTTCGGTGCCAAACATCGCCTGCTCGGCCAGCTTGAGCTGGAGCTGATTGTATTGCGGCTGGTACTGAGCCTCGGATGCATACAACTCTGGCGCCAGCGCGATCTGCGTGGCCAGCGTGTCCTGGGTTTCTTGTGCGTAATTACGTTGCGGAGCTGTCTGAACAGTTGTTGATCCCATATTGTTATCCCTTTAAAGCTGCGAGTTGAATGTATTTTGGAGTGAGTTCGATGACCTTGTTAGGACGGAGCGCAACGACGCGCTCAACGGATCCAGCCGGCCAGCGTTTGAACATTTCTAAGAAGAGTAGAGTAAGCCCGCCCTTGCGGGTATTTACGACATCAAGGATTACCAGAATCTTGCCGAATGGATTGGTGCCGCGCCACTCCCACTTTGCCGTGATCTCCTCGGGATTGCATTGGATCGCGGTGCCGAGTGCAACGATCTGACCCTTATCTTTTACCAAGGCAAGAGTGTTTTGGCCGGCGTGGAATGCGAGGTATTGACGGACGTTCTCTCTTGGCCAGTTAATGAAGCAGCCGGCGCCACCGTTGTTGACGGCAAAGTCGGTAATGTGCTCGAGCCAGTCGGTCTGTTGAGCATCAGCATTCATTACTGCTCAGATACCAGATTGCGGCCTGGCACGGTAGCGTTGACGCGCAGACCACGGATTGTTGGCCGGCCAAAGGTAGACTCAAATTTTAGATCCAGACCAAAGCCACGCTTTGCGATTGGGAAGCGCACCGTGTAATCTTGGTTAGATCCTGACGAGAACGTGAAGACCTCGGACGAGTTGTCGGGATTCTTGGCGATGGCCGTGATGACCAGCGTGTCGTTTGCGTTGGACAAGATGTCGACCTCACCGGATGCAAATCGTTTTGAGGTGAAGGTATTGTAAAAATACCGACGCGAAAGAATCTGGCCGGCGACTTGGTACTGACGGAAATTGTTCGTGATGTACGCGGGGATCTGGAATGGCAGCGTGGGCGTGCCGGTCAGATTATCAAACTCGTCGTAGTTGAGTTCTTCGCATAGGAAGATGCCATTCTCGCGGTTAATGGCGTACATGCGCTTGGCCTGCCCGTAGAGTGATACGACAAAGTTATCGACGTACATTCCGGTGGGGAATGTGTCGATGGACTCCCACGCCTTGTTGAGCATCGAGTAGACCAGCACGGCATTATTGCGCGTGGCGCCATCGATTGGGACGGCCAGATAGTAACGGTTGTTGAACATGCGACCAACGGCACCAGAGACCGCGGTGGCATTAATTCTGGCGATGATATCCGAGATAGGATCGGACAGCGGCGTCGTGTTCCCGAGTAGCTTTAAATCAAGCGAAGGGTTGAGGAGATACACGCCGTTGTCCGAAAGAAAGAAGATGTACTCGCCGGCATTCACTACGGTGCGCCGAGCCGAGCATCCAAATTCTGCGGTCAAGGATTGAATAAAAGAAGTGCCACCGGGGGCGGCGCCAGACGTGTAGCCATTGGGATCAATGTAGGCGTAGTAGATCGAGTTGCGCTCAAAGATAATGAACTTGTCTTCCTGCCACGGCTGGAATCCGACGATGGCGTCGTTGGATCCGAGGTTGATCACGAACTGCGCGAAGTCCACGTCCCAGGTGTTGTAGTCGAGGTAGTCTGACGCGGCGATACGGTCACGCGCTGTTTTCACCACCAGACGATTCTTGAAATAAAGACCAAAATCGCTGCATGGCATGTTGGCCGATGCGCCAGTAGTCACGCCCTGCGGAACTACGCTTACCGTGGATGCGCCATCCCATACGAGCGGCGCCTTGCCTTTTTTGCAGTAGATTGTGCCGGTTGCCGGCGTGGCGGGCGTGCCGGTCACCGTGTAGTCAAACGTGTTCGTGGCGACGTTGGAAATTACAAATGAGCCGTTGTACTCAGACTGAGAAGCGCCCGAGATGATGACCTCGTCACCATTTGAAAAACCGTGCGAGGTGATCGTTACGGTGGCAGTAGATCCCGAGCGCGTGATGCTGGTGACTGCAACAGGATCGCTGCCCTGACCGCGGAAGATGTAGGCCACGTTGTTGGCCTGCACAATATCTACTTTGTCGGTCACTGCGATGGTGCGGCCGGTTGGATAGTTGATCGCGCTTCCAACCGTCAGCGTGGCGGTGTTGTAAATATAAAGTGCGCCGGCCATCGCCATGATGATGTACTCAACGCCGGCCGCGGTTGAGAAGACGCCTGAGCCGTAGATCGGTAACCCGGCAATATCTACGGTGGTCAGGCGCTTCTGGCCCTTGCGAGTAATGGCAATACCAAGGTCGAGCCGCATATTCTGCGAGAGCTGGACGTATCCAGGTTCAAGCTGGAGCGGATTCAATCGGCTCTGCATGCCGATGAAACCGTTCTCGGCCTCGACCATGTACTGGTTACTCAGTGCCATTTTTTATTCTGGTTTTGGAGCGTCAGGTGTCGCTGGTGTGTTTGCTTTCACGATCTCGGTGAGCTTCGTGCGTAAGCCGCCAACCGTCGCGAGTTCTTCACCGCGAAACGCGCCACGAGTGGAGCAAACGTCGATGAGCTGAACGACGGCAACGAGGTCATTGATGTCGATGGTGGGGGAGGATGTATCGGGCATGGTAGTGTTTTAGTTGGATTCAGTGACTGGTTTTAACGGCTCAACAATAACCTTGCCGTTTTCATCTGTCCAGTCGGTTTCCATCATGTGCGGGTCTTGGCGTTCGCCAAT
>Ga0222713_10000714_pt1 | contig 37544 bp, 35 predicted proteins | sample C33_649DmetaG_FD_165061 | JGI IMG/M metagenome (GOLD analysis project Ga0222713, IMG submission 165061) | Estuarine water microbial communities from San Francisco Bay, California, United States - C33_649D | ecosystem: Environmental > Aquatic > Marine > Unclassified | place: USA: California... | reverse complement strand
GTTTTAGTTAGGCCTCATTGTAAAAAATCACAGGTTTAAAACCAACGGGATATCGATTCCCCATTTTATTATGTGGGTTGCTTTGATAAGTTTTGATTCTATAATAGTCTGAGTTTGGGCCATGGCAAACGACTAAATTTAGCGTAGGTTGGCAATTTCCCAATGACGGCAAAAAAAGTTGTTGGTTATGTTTCATTTGTTTCATTTTTTACTCAAAGAACAATCTTTTTTCACGGATCCTAACAAAATTGTCAACACACGCTAATCTTTTCATAAGCGTAACATAAGATACATAATCCTACTAAAAAGAGAATAATGGGACTGTCACCTAGATAGATCCAAGGTGTAAAACCCTTACTTTTATAAATCTGGCCCGTTAATACACCTGTTTTAAATGCAGGAAGCTTGGCAATGACTTTTCCTTTGGGTGTTACAATAGCGGTTAAACCTGTATTACTTAAAAAAGCTAAATAACGCCCCGTGGCTAAAGCTTGAAATCGACCGATTTGTAAATGTTGTGCAAGCGCAAAAGAACGACCAAACCAGGCATCATCGTTGATGGTTAGCAATAGTTCGGCATGGTTTTTCAGTGCGTGTTGGACTAAGTCGGAATAGGCAATTTCATAGCAGATAAAAGTACCCAAATTAAGATGAGCGGCTTTAAATAGGGGTTGATGACTAGGCCCAGGTGAGAAACCAGACATTGGAATGTCTAATAGATTTAATAGGCCATGTGCCCAAAGGATCCACCAAGGCAGGTATTCGCCAAAAATAACCAGTCGCTGCTTATAATAAGTTGCATGATCCAAACCTAAACTTATCATCCCATTGTAGTATTGAAAGCCTTTTTGGATAGGAATACCAATAACCAAGCTTGTTTTATGCTGTTTAGCTTGGATATCGAGTTGCTTTAAAAAAGGTTCAACTTGATTTAGTAAAAAAGGAACAGCGGCCTCCGGCCAAACAATAAGTTGGCTATTCCAATGAGCTTGAGTTAATTGTTGATAACGTTTTAATGCTGCTTTTTGATAGAGAGGCTCCCATTTTATTTCTTGAGGAATATTGGCTTGAATTAAACTTATTTGGATAGGTTTCCCTTTGATATGTGTCCAAGGGATACCTTTTAAGGTATATCCGCCAACACCTAAGATTATTAGTGCAGCTAAGGGTAGAAAATAATGAAAATTTTTCAGATCTAAACGACAGTCAAAACGTTCGTTAAAAAAAGGACAGAATAAGGTTAAGAACAAACTCGCCATTAAAGTCACTAGAAAACTAAGGCCATAGATTCCCAAAAGGGGGGCATAGCCACTTAAGGGTGTATTGACTTGACTCGTGCCTAATAATAACCAAGGGAAGCCAGTAAATATCCAACTTCGTACCCACTCTGTGATGGCCCAAGCGCTAGGAAAGATTAAATAAAGTTTGAAGAACGTGTTCCTAGGAAAAAAATAATTGAAAAGAAAGCCTTGTATTCCTGTCAATGAAGCCAATATAAAAATAAATAATCCGGTTATTAGTGAGGCTAAAAAAACAGACGTATGACCAAATTGATGAATACTAATAAATACCCATGATACACCTATTCCATAAAAACCGATGCCAAAAAATAATCCTAAAATAAAAGCACGTTTGGCTGTACTATGGATCCATAGTAATAACAGTATGGCCGGTGAAAAAAAAGCAAGAAAATAAATATCCATCGGAGCAAAAGCAAAGGCGAGCAAGCCACCGGCTATGAGCGCGCTCATCTCTTTATAATAGCGTGCTAAGTGGGATATAAAACGCCTAAACTTATTCAATTTTTTCGTCTTCTTACTCACTCAACACCCATCTGTTTAATTTTGTGCATTTAAAGCAAAACCTTAAGAACTACTGGCTTTAAACCAAGTTAATTGACTCAGAATGGATTGTAAATTACCATATAATTTCTCAGATACCGATTTTTTAATGATATATCGGCATTCATAAATTTCGACTTTACCGCTACCTGCCAATAGGCTTAAATAATCATCACTGGTTATCAATTCATCGACGAGATTAAGTTTCAATGCATCCTTTGCAAGCCAATGAGCACCCGTCGCGACCTCAGCCAAATCTACTCGTTTCCGGTTAGTTTTAATAAAATCTTTAAAAAGATGATGAATCTCTTCCAGGTCATGTTGAGTTTTCTCACGTGCCTTGTTTGTATTCTCTCCAAAAATAGTGAGCGTTCGCTTATATTCTCCTGCAGTGAGTAATTCAAAATCAATATCTCTCTTTTTTAAGAAACGATGAAAGTTAGGAAGTTGTGCTACAACGCCAATGGAACCAATAATTGAAAACGGCGCCGCTAAAATTTTATCACCAACACAAGCCATTAAATATCCACCACTGGCCGCTATTTTATCAATAGTAACCGTTAACGGAATACGTTTGTCCTTTAAACGTTGTAATTGCGAAGCAGCTAATCCATAAGGGGCAATCATTCCTCCTCCACTTTCTAATCGCAACACGATTTCATCTTGAGGTGTTGCCACTTGAATAAGTGCGGTAATCTCTTCACGTAGATTATTCACGGCGGTGGCCTTGATATCCCCTTGAAAATTTAAAACAAATACCCGTTTTTTCAATAATTTAGAGTTCTTTTTAAGTTTAATTTTTTCTTCTTTAATATATTTCCGGAATTGATTTTTATTAAGAATCTCTGCATTTAAGGTTTCAGCAAATTCCTGATATTTTTTATTAAGTTTTTTAATGGATAACTTATTTTTATTTTGTTCTTTTGCTTTACGAGTAATAGAAAAAATTCCAGCAGTAACTATTAAAATAGAGATGACTAATGTAAATAGTTTTGCTAGGAAAACTGCATATTGGAGAAGAAATGACATGATATCGGCCTTTTAAGTAATTTGAAAAAGGAATACTATAACCTATACCTTATTATATACTGCACGTACTTGAAGAGGCGAAATTACCATATTTTGAGTCGAGTAGGCTATCTCGAACACATGATTGGGCTTGAGGTTTGTACCTCGTTTTCCAAAAGAAGAAGCACGGCACGACTTTCCTCTTTCCTCTTGAAAATCTCGATTGCGAGTTGAAGGTAAATACCAAGTAGTTTGTTCGCCGCTTGATGTACAGTGGCATATATAGCATAGCATGGAATTAAAAATAGCTAGAGGGTTTAATTTTCTCTTTAGTTTAACAAGGAACTGAATAGTGTTAACAGTAGATCAGCTTTCTTATTCGCGTAATAACAGAGTTCTGTTTAAACAAGTAACCTTTCAACTTTTACCGAGCCAGGTGCTTCATATTATTGGCGATAATGGTTCCGGTAAAACGACTTTATTGCAAATATTAACAGGATTACGCATTCCTTTAACAGGTAAAGTAATGTGGAAGGGTATTCCAATTGATAAAAAGAATAGTAATTTTACTGAAAATTTACTCTATATAAATCATCATTTAGGGATGAAAGCTTCACTTACGCCAATTGAAAACCTTTATTTATTTCTTGTTCGGCGAAATGTAGTTCATACCCAACCCAAAAAGGAAGTGATTAATGGTATTTATCAGATATTAGAGCAACTGAATTTAAAAGACTGTTCGGAGAATATATTAGCACGACTTTCCATGGGCCAGCAGCGACGTTTAAGCTTAGCTAAATTGCTTTTGATCCAAGCCGATTGCTGGATACTGGATGAACCTTTTACTTCCTTAGATAATGTGGGTATTGCATTCATGTTGTCTTTAATGGAAAAACAAAGTATCAGAGGGGGCAGTATCGTATTTACCAGTCATTTAGCAAATTTTTCCTTATCTTTAGAAATAAAAAAAATTTTTTTAGGTTCCAATAATCATGTTAAAACGTAATTTTTTTTTAAAACTAGTTGTCAATTTAAATTGTGAATTATTTGCTATTTTTCGCTGTTATCAAGAATTACTCTACCCGTTATTATTTTCAATACTAGCTATTGTTTTATTCCCTTTAAGTATCAGTATTGACCCTGTGTTATTAAAGAAGATAGCGGCGGGTATTTTTTGGATTATCGTTTTATTTTTAATATTATTAATGTTAGATCAACTTTTTCGTAATGATTGGAAAGAAGGTGATTTGGAACAACTTATTTTGCTACCCAAAGAACTTACCATGGCATTGTTTATCAAGCTGCTGGTTTTTTGGTTATTTATTAGTCTATCTTTAATCGTTGTGACACCTATTTTAAGCTTAAGTCTGTTTATTCCAGTCAGCGCATTAAAAACTTTGTATTTAAGTATTTTGCTTGGAACGCCAAGTTTAGTATTTCTAGGAGGTATTGCGCGGGCTTTGACCTTAGGTTTACGGAATAGTGGTTTATTGATAGTCTTGATTATACTTCCTTTCTATATTCCTGTATTAATTTTTGCAAGCAGTGCCGTTAGCTTGGCCAGTGTAGGATTACCGGCGAACGGTCCTTTAGCTTGGTTAAGTGTGTTAATGGTATTGAGTGTCAGTTTGTCGCCATTGCTTATCAATAGAATATTACGTTTAGGAATTGCATTTGTATAATTTGAAGAAAACTTTTTATTTTTAAAGGAATAATAAAATGATCAAAAAAATCAAATGGAATAAAATTTATCGATATATTGCACCTCATCATTTTTATTCATTATCGAATTATTTAGTGCCTATTTTTAGTATTTCTTTATTAGTATTTGGAATCTATGGTGCCGTAGGAGGTTTATGTTTAGCCCCTGCAGATTATCAGCAAGGGAATGCTTTTCGTATCATCTATGTGCATGTACCAAGTGCTTTTTTATCATTATTTATTTATTTTATTATGGCGTTTTTCTCGGTGATTAGTTTAATATTTCGTATTAAATTAGCTGAACTGATTGTATCGGGTAGTGTGACTTTAGGAACATGGTTTACTTTTTTGGCTTTGTTAACAGGATGTATTTGGGCAAAACCGATGTGGGGAGCTTGGTGGGTTTGGGATGCGCGTTTAACTTCAGAGCTTATTTTATTATTTTTATATCTGGGTGTCATTGCGTTACGTTCCGCGATCCCTGAACGGCACATCGCAGCTCAAGCGAGCGCCATTTTGCTGACATTGGGTTTGGCCAATATACCGATTATCCATTATTCAGTGTATTGGTGGAATACCTTACACCAAGGAGCTACGATCCATTTTTTGAGTCCTTCATTGATTGAGCCCACTATGCTTTACCCGTTATTATCGATGATAGTGGCTTTTCTAAGTTTTTATTTTATTGTTTTATTGTTACATATACGTTGTGAGATATTAGCGTCTTTTTCGATTTAATGAAATTAATTGCATGAAATCAATTTCACTGAATTTGGTTGAGCCATAGCTGGATTCGCTTCTACTCGGCATTGCGAGATTTTACTTCTAGGAGGTTTAAAAAAATAAGTAGTATTTTTTTGAATAGGTTCGATAGTAGGAGTGTTTGAAGAATTTTTTGAATTGTCGTATAGGGTTAATGCAAAAAACCCAAAGCAATAAGCCCAAAATTTTTCTATATCCATAGGAATATCCGATTTTTTATTTTCTAGAAATTGGGCGTGTTTATTTAAAATTCTCCAAAATATTGAAAAGTTTTTTTTGACAAGCTCATCTAAGTTTTCTAAATCAGTTCGATCTTTTATAAGTAAGTAACTGAATAATAGGCTGACTGTTTTTACAAAATTTTCCTGGGTGTTACAAAATTTTAATGCATTTTTAGATTTGATAACCTTATTTTTTTTATCAATTTCACTAATTCCAAATTGGATAGCTGACCCTACGGTGGAGAAAGGTGACGGAAGTAATTCAAAAAAATGAGTTAATCCAGAAAAAAATCGAGCCAAACGACTTAACCCTAGAGCCAGATTTTTACCTTTGTCATGACTAATAATCTGTAAAGTATTAAATTTTGCACGAAACTGATTATAACTAAGATTAAACAGGTCTTTTAAAACGGGATTAGTTTGAATAGATTGAATACAAAAATCGACTTTATTCGTTTCATAATGCAAATAAATTATATTTAAGAAAATGAAGCCAATATAATTTATCTTAAGAAAATCCTCATAAGGGATTAATTTATTATTTGTGATCACTTTAGATTTAGCATTATTTTCTTGACTAGGAAAATTATTATGTCGTTTATTTTTTTTTAAAAATTTTTTCCGTAATTTCTTTTTATTTTTTTTTATTTTTTGGATTTTTTTAAAACCAATCGGATCAATTTTAGAAGACATGCTATTTCGCCTTATTATTTTTTCCGCATACTAACATTAAATTAATTTTTTTAAAATTTTTTTATCTGAAAGAATAAAATAGATAAAACGGCTAATAATTCAGTTATTTTAAAAAGGATCTCGCGTTGCTGGTATAGGACATAATTCAATTTAAGAGTAAACTGGGTCTCTTTAAATTAATGTTTCTTATTATGAGATTGCTTAACTTTGAAGTGGGCGTAGATAAACCCTTGTTTCTAATAGCAGGTCCTTGTGTGGTCGAAAGCGAACAATTGGCTATGGATACCGCAGGGCAACTGAAAGAAATAACCGATAAATTGAAACTATCCTTTATTTATAAATCTTCCTTTGATAAAGCTAACCGCTCCTCAACTAAAAGTTTTCGCGGTTTGGGTTTAGAAGAAGGCTTGCGTATTTTAGCAAAAGTAAAAAAGGAGTTGGGCGTTGCTATCGTTACTGACGTCCATGAGGATACCCCTTTAAATGAGGTCGCTAAGGTGGCGGACGTCTTGCAAACACCGGCGTTCTTGTGTCGACAGACTAATTTTATTCAAAAAGTCGCCAAACAAGGTTTACCACTGAATATTAAAAAGGGCCAATTTCTTTCGCCATGGGATATGATCTATGTTGTCGAAAAAGCACAGCAAGTGAGTAAAAAATTGATTATGGTATGCGAACGAGGCGTGACGTTTGGATATAACAATCTGGTTTCAGATATGCGTTCATTGGCTATTATGCGAGCAACACGATGTCCTGTCGTGTTTGATGCAACACATTCGGTGCAACTACCTGGGGGTCAAGGAAGGGTCTCAGGAGGACAAAGAGAATTCATCCCCGTTTTAGCGCGTGCGGCGGTAGCCGTTGGAATTTCTGGATTGTTTATGGAGACACACCCTAATCCAGAAAAAGCATTAAGTGATGGGCCTAATTCTTGGCCATTAGGAAAAATCACTGAACTGTTAATGACCTTACAAGAAATAGATAGGACCGTAAAAAAAAACAGTTTAATAGAAACCACATTATAGATAGAAATAGGTAGAAGGGTATGTCAAAAATTGCTGAAATTAATGCTTATGAGATTTTAGATTCACGCGGTAACCCAACGATTTCGGTTGAAGTTGTTTTAGATTCAGGTTTGAAAGCAGACGCTAGTGTTCCTTCTGGCGCATCAACAGGTTCTAAAGAGGCTTTAGAATTAAGAGATAGTGATAGACCTCAGCGTTACCAAGGTAAAGGTGTTTTATTAGCGATTGAAAATATTCTAGGGCCTATTCGAAAAAACTTAATTGGAAAAAAAGTAGGTGAACAGAGGAAGCTCGATGATTTAATGAAAGAAATCGACGGTACTGATAATAAAAGTAAATTAGGCGCCAATGCGATTTTAGGAGTTTCATTAAGTTTACTTAAAGCGGCTGCGATATCAAAAAGAAAAACACTCTATGCGTATATTGCAGAACTTATGCATCAACCGGATAAAAAATATCTCATGCCAGTGCCACAGATGAATATTATTAACGGTGGCGTGCATGCGGATAATGAGTTAGCCATACAAGAATTTATGATCTTGCCAATAGGTGCATCTACCTTTAGTGAGGCTTTACGTTGGGGCGTGGAGATCTTTCATCATTTAAAAGCTTACTTAAAAAAACGAGGTTTTAATATTAACGTGGGTGATGAAGGAGGGTTTGCACCTAGTTTTCAATCTCATTCAGAAGCGATTGAGAGTATTCTAGTTGCAATTGAGCAAGCAGGATACAAAGCAGGCAGAGAGGTTTATTTAGGTTTAGATGCCGCCAGTAATGAGTTTCATCATCGAGGAAAATATTGTTTAGAAAATAAAGAGTTAGATGCGGAACAATGGATTATTTATTTAGAGCATTTAGTGCAACAATATCCTATTATTAGTATTGAAGATGGAATGGCAGAGTCAGATGAAGCGGGGTGGCTACAACTAAACCAACGGCTCGGAAAAAAAATCCAACTGGTTGGCGATGATTTATTTGTAACGAACCCTGTTTTATTCAAGCAGGGAATCGATAAAAAATTAGCTAATGCGATTCTTATTAAATTGAATCAAATTGGTACTGTAAGTGAGACCTTAGAAGTGATTGCGTTAGCTAAACAAGCTCATTTTTCTGCAATAATTTCACATCGATCCGGTGAAACAGAGGATACGACGATAGCCGATTTAGCGGTTGGTACAGGTGTGGGTCAGATAAAAACAGGCTCTGTGTGTCGCACGGATCGGACGGCCAAATACAATCGGTTGCTAAGGATTGAAGCAGAGCTTTTAAGAACAGAACAGGTAAGCTATGCTGGAGTGCATGCTTTTTCACCATTTTTAAATGGCTAGATTGATGAAGCCTTTAATAATTATTTTGACGGTACTTTTTTTAAGTTTGCAATACAAATTATGGTTTGTACAAGATGGTGTATGGCGTGTGCATCAGCTTAAAAAACAGGTTGCTCAACAGTCAAAAGAAAATCGACAACTGAGTCAACGCAATGCGGCTATGGTGGTTGAGATTAATGATCTTAAATCAGGTAAGCTTGCATTAGAAGCGCATGCACGTAATGATCTCAATATGATAAAACCTCATGAGCTTTTTTATATATTAGTGGATAAATCTGAAAAGAAAAATAAAGCAAGTCACTAAAACTTAATCGGTTTCCAAATGCGTATAATCGGTGCTAAGGAGAGTACGTTAATGTTGCGCAAAGGCGGAAACTCTAAGGAAGCATCCGAGTTAATAACATAAAGATCAAAACTCTCCGTAGCATGACCAATTTTGACACGCCTAATCATTAATTCCCTTCCTTTGAGCTCAACAATACAATCTGCACCATGAGCCAATTCCATGTTCTTTTCAGTTAGCTTTTTACCGGCTACCAAATCGCCTGGACCATAAAGTGGTTTCATGCTTACATTATCAACGAGATAGATCAGATGTTCAGGATAATTTTTTTTAAAAAGGCCTAATTCCTCTTTTATTTCAATATCTTCCATTGGGTAATCAGATTTCTTTTCATTAATTGAAGTTCTGGATAATGATTCAAGATTTTTATAATTTAATTTAGATAGCTTACTTGAATCCGTTACCTTTGGTGGATCCCCATAGCCTGTTATTAACCAAATCACTGTGCATTCTATGCCTTCTTCACGCATTGCTTTACAGACTTTTTGTGCACCGCGTTCAGTGATACTGCTGTAGCCTTGTTCCCAATAATTAATCGTGGTTAGACCTAGATTACAATGTAGAGCAAATTCTTTCATCGAAAGATGTGACATTTTACGCAAAAATCGAAGCCGATTAGCCCGTTCTTGTATGTCTAACAATAAAGTAGAATTTTTTTCTTTTGTGGACTTTGAATTTTTTTTCATTATCTTCCTTTACTAAATTTGACATATATTATCTGTTAAGATAATATTTAATCGTGATAGATGACTAAATAGTGTGACTTGAAAATTTTTACTTAGGGTGTTTTGTTTATGTAATTTCTTCATTGGATTTAGGTTTGAAAATAAAATTAAAAAGTAACTCAAAATGATTAGATATTGCCGATCAAGCTAATTTATTTTGAAATTTACTGTTAAGCTTATTTTGTTTGATGAATTTTATGGTCATTAATTAACCTTAAACGTACAGAGTTTTTTTAACGATGCTATGGTAAACAATATCTGATTTCTTTATTAAAACTAAGTGGTTTCTAGTCGTATTTGACTATAGAGTCATTATTTTAAGTACAACTTAAACCTACTAAAACCGGCTTTTAGAGCTTATTATAACGAATATTCTTCATAGAGTGGATAGCGTAAACTGAATTTTTAAAAAAATATAAGATTAAAACATAATTTTGTAATCTTATAACTGATATTAAATCGTTTTAACCGGATTTAATAATGGGTTAATACTTAGACAACTTAAAATTTTAGTAGAAAAAATTTCGGAGCATACAGGGTATGTAAGAATAAAAAACAGAGGTTTCTTGACTACAAAGAGGAAAATGATACTTCTAATGATAGCAAAAAAAACGCGTCATAATTTATGGAGAAGAACAATGTCGATTCTAAGATTACGAATAAACTTGGTTGAAAAAATTAAAGATATCGGAAACAATTTATCTCCTATATTAAAAAAACCTTTAGAGGGGGGGGGGATAAAAAATGTCAATCAATCCTTAGCGCGTGTTTTATCGATAGAAGATAATCAAATTTGTCAGAAGATCAATCAAAACCATCTGCAGAACTTGGGTTGTTACGTAGATTGTGTCTATTCAGCACGGGCTGCTTTAGAGAAATTGGTTTTATCGTACAAAATGATATTTTTAAACCTCAATCTGCCAGATTGTAGCACCGAGGTATTAATTCATTTAATTCGCAGCGATGAAAAAAATGTTAATCAAACAGTTCCTATTATATTAACAAGTAGTTGGCTTACTAATGTTTTAAAAGGGCATTATTTAGCTTTAGGTGTCAATGAAGTGTACATAAAGCCTATAAAAGAAAAGGATTTTGAGGAGATATTAAAAAATTATAGTGTTATTAATTAAAGTTTGAGCTTGATGGAAAAATTGATTAAGAATAGCATAAAAGATCGAAAGACCTATTTTTTTTAATTAGGGCTTAATTTACCATCTTCCATGTATAAAATTCGATCCAATCGATTTGCTAAATCTTGATCATGCGTGACAATCACTAAACTAGTATTAAATTCTTCATTCAATTCCAATAAAGTTTGATAGACTTGTTCTGCTGTATGACTATCAAGATTACCGGTTGGTTCATCTGCGAGGATACAAAGTGGATTATTGACCAGCGCTCTTACAATAGCAGTGCGTTGACGTTCTCCACCAGATAACTCACCGAGCTTATGGTGTTGTCGGCGTAAAAGACCTACTTTTTTTAATAAGCTCAGTGCTTTTTGTTTGGCACAGAAAGGATTTACACCAGCGAGCAGTAAGGGAATGCATGTGTTTTCTAATACAGTAAATTCTGGTAATAGATGGTGAAATTGGTATATAAAGCCTAGATAACGATTACGTAAATGACTACGATGATTTTCGGTCAACTGGGCTAGATTTTGCCCAGCTAGAAAAACTTCCCCCTTACTTGGTTGATCCAATCCGCCTAATAAATGCAGTAATGTGCTTTTACCCGCCCCTGAAGGGCCTACAATAGCGATACGCTCGCGGGTTTGTACAGAAAAGTTAATGGGTTTAAGAACCTCAACATAGAGTGAACCATCGTGGAAGGTTTTGGTTAACTGAATACAGCTTAACACAGGTCTACTTTGTTTAACTTGGGTGGCTGAATTACGGAGGGGAGATCTATTCATAACGCAAAGCCTCTGCAGGTAATGTACGTGCGGCTTTTAATGCGGGATAGATAGTCGCTAATAAACTCATCCCTAAAGCTGCTAAACAAATATGGATAATATCAGTTAATTCAATTTTAGAAGGTAACTTGTCCACAAAGAAATAAACATTTGAAGCAAAAATTTGCACATGAAACACATGTTCGATAACATTTAAAATGTTACTGACTTGAGAAGCTAAAGCAATTCCACCGATTAAACCTAAAATTGTCCCGCTGAATCCTATCACACAACCTTGAACCATAAAAATACTTAATATGGTACTTGGAGTAGCGCCCAATGTACGCAAAATTGCAATATCTGATTGTTTATCTGTGACGACCATCATTAACGATGAAACTAAGTTAAATGCAGAGATAGCAATTAATAAGAGAAGAATAAAAAACATCATTCTTTTCTCTAAAGAAATAGCATAGATTAAACTGCCAAACGTACTCGTCCAATCGGTGACAGTATAAGAAGGAGATAATACTTTATTAAGTGCACTTGAAACACAAGGTGCCGCATATAAGTCATTGAGTTTGAGACGTAAACCTGTGACGCCTTGGCCTAATTGGAAAAGTGTTTGTGCATCTTTTAGTGCAATGTAAGCCATACTACTTTCAAACCCAAAACTTCGTCCAACACGAAAGACTCCACTTACAGTAAAAGTTTTAAAACGGGGAATAATACCTACAGGTGTTAAAGCAACATGGGGTGTGATAATGTTGACTTTGTCACCAATTTCGATACCCAAACTTAAGGCTAATTCTTCGCCTAAAACAATATTATAGTGACCAGGATCTAAACTGAAATGACCTTCTACGATTTTGTGCGGTATTTCAGAAACATTTTTTTCTAATTCGGGAAGTACACCCGTGATCATAATTGGGTGGGGCTGTCCTTGATCGATCAACATCCCCTGTCCAGAGACATAAGGTGCACTGGCAATAACATGGGCTTGGTGAGACACTTTTTGTTTTAACGTAATTGTTTGAGTGAGGGGCTGTCCATTGGTAGCGGTAATAGCAACCTGAGTTGCCATGTTAAAGATTCGGTCACGAATTGCATTATCAAAGCCATTCATTACCGACAAAACCGTAATCAATACCGTTACACCGAGTGCAATACCGATCATTGATGTCAAAGAAATAAATGAAATGAAATGGTTACGTTTTTTTGCGCGCGTATAGCGCAAGCCGATGAATAATGCGATAGGACGAAACACATGAAAACCCGGTTAATATTGTTAACGTACTATACCATTCACTATAAAGAATACGAATTTTTATGCCTCAAAATAGAGTGGATTAAAGCTAAATCCTTTGTCCGAGCAAAAAACGCTAATTTTTTAAACTGCCTCGGCATTTTCACCCATGGTTATAATGGCATGAAACCCCCCATCGACATGAACTATTTCGCCAGTAATACCGGAGGCCATGTCAGAGCACAGAAAAGCCGCGGTATTTCCAACTTGTTCTAGGGTAGTGTTTTGGCGTAAGGGTGTTACGGCAGCATTATAGGCCAGAATTTTTCGGAAGCCTGAAATCCCCGAGGCGGCCAGTGTACGAATGGGCCCAGCCGATATGGCATTAACACGAATATGTTTTGGACCTAAACTATTTGCGAGATATCGGACATTGGCTTCTAAACTCGCTTTCGCTAAACCCATTATATTATAGTTTTGCAACGCTTTTTCCGAGCCAAGATAACTAAGTGTTAAAATAGCTCCGCCTTTAGGTTGATCTTTCATCATAGGAAAAGCTGCTTTTGCTAATGCGGCTAAACTATAGCTGCTGATATCATGCGCAATTTTAAATCCTTCGCGGTTAATATTTTCGAGAAAGTCTCCTTGTAATTGGTCCGCAGGCGCATAAGCAACAGAGTGAATCAATATATCCAATCCATCCCAATGGGCATTGAGCTGTTTGAAAAGCTCATTAATCTCTTCATCACGACTGACATCGCAAGGAATGACAATATTCGAATTAAAATTCTTGCTCGCCATTTTAGTGACGCGCTCTTTTAGTTTTTCACCTTGATAGGCGAAGGCCAATTGAGCGCCTTCGCGATGCATGGCTTCAGCAATTCCATAAGCTATCGATCGATCACTCGCTAAACCAACAATTAACGCACGTTTGTTATCTAACAGACCCATGGTTTTCCTCTTTACTTTTGTTGCCAAAATTATTTAATAATTCGCGAATTTTTGCTTTGATGAGTTCAATTGCAATTCGATTTTCGCCTCCGCGTGGTACAATGATATCTGCATAATGTTTAGAAGGCTCGATAAATTGGGAATACATGGGGCGGACAGTTTGTTGGTATTGTGTTAACACGGCTTCGATTTTTCTGCCTCGTTCAATGACATCCCGTTGGATACGGCGGCTTAAACAAACATCTAATGGTGTATCCATATAAATTCGAATATCCATTAATTCTCTTAAGTGAATTTCAGCAAAAAGTAAAATCCCTTCTAAAACAATAATCGAATGAGGACCCAAGCTTCGCGTCTGCTCTTCGCGAATATGTAATGTGTGATTATAAATGGGGATCTCTACCGATTTTCCTTCTTGTAATTGTTTAAGGTGATGGATGAGTAGATAGTGATCAAAGGCATCTGGATGGTCATAATTATTTTCTAAACGCCTTTCAAAGGCGATGGTACTGTTGTCTTTATAATAAGAGTCTTCAGAAATGACCGCGACTTGCTCGGAGCCCAGCTCTTTGACAATGGTATTGGCCAATAGACTTTTGCCTGAAGCAGAAGCTCCAGCGATACCGATGATGATACAGCGCTGAGTCATACAAGCCTTGAGTTGAAATAAATGCCTGTAAGTTAACAGGTTTTTAAAAAAAGGTAAATCAGTTAAGCGAGAATTTTTATATAACTTATTTTAAGTGTTCGCCCACGGTGACGCAAAAATGATAAAGAATGAGATTGTTATTTTTAGCTTTATTCTCTAAAATGTTTTTTTACTAAAAAATCTCCAGCATTCGGAACAGAATTTCTAAAAAATTTAGAAAAATTAATACATGGGAAGTTTTCTGTGACATTTTCATACGCATTACTGCTAGCGGCTTTTTTTCTTGCAATTTTTCAATGCGGCGTTCCTCTAGTCGGATTTTATTATCGACGTTTAAGTTGTCTTAAATGGATAAAACCGATTAGTTGGGCTCAATTTATATCCGTTACTTTGGCTTTTTTATGTTTAGCCTATGCTTTTTTAGTCAATGATTTTTCTTTTTTATATGTATTACAAAATTCGAATACACATTTACATTGGTTTTATCGAGTGGGTGCAGTATGGGGTGGACATGAAGGTTCGATATTACTTTGGGTTTTTATTTTAAATCTATGGACAGCGGCCATTATTGTGTTCGATCAATCTTTAGATCTCGCTATATTAGCGCGAATATTATCGGTGCTTGGATTCATTAGCGCAGGGTTCTTATTATTCCTGTTGACACTCTCAAATCCATTTAGTTTAGCAACGGAAAAAGTATTAGATGGGCGAGATCTAAATCCTTTACTACAAGATCCAGGTTTAATAGTTCATCCTATTTTATTATATATGGGTTATGTTGGCTTTTCGGTAAGTTTTGCATTGGCAATGGCCGCATTATTAAGTGGCCGTTTTGATCAACGCTGGGCGGCTTGGATGCGCCCTTGGACCTTAGGGGCATGGTGTTTTTTAAGTGGGGGGATTATTTCAGGTAGCTGGTGGGCATATCGTGTACTAGGTTGGGGAGGTTGGTGGTTTTGGGATCCCGTAGAAAATGTTTCATTGTTACCTTGGCTCGCTGGAACAGCATTAATTCATTCCTTATTAGTAGTAGAAAAAAAAGAATTATTAAAAACCTGGGTAATATTACTCGCTATATTAACGTTTGCATTAAGTTTAATAGGTACTTTTATCGTTCGTTCGGGTATTTTAATTTCTGTTCATGCCTTTGCTGTTGATCCTTGGCGTGGTGTTTTTATGTTCGGTTTATTTATTGTATTGATAGGGATGGCTTTGGGCCTGTATGCATTAAAAATTCACTCTTTTAAGCAAACTGTTTCTCATATTAGTTTATTTTCGCGCACAGCACTTTTAGTTGTAAATAATGCATTACTGAGCGTAGTCGTGTTTACCGTGTTACTTGGTACACTTTATCCTTTAATCATTGAAGTATTAGGTTTAGGCAAGCTTTCCGTGGGCGCACCCTATTTTAATAAAGTATTTATGCCATTTGCTTTTTTATTATTATTTTTTATGGGCCTTTCCTATTTAATACCTTGGCAGAAAAATGTGCGCGGCGAAGTGCTAAAAAAAATAGTTCGTCTCTTATTAAGCGCATTCAGTTTAAGTTTTGTATTGATTGTTTTATTTAGTCAAGAAATGCAATGGCAAGTACTGATAGGTTTGGCTTTAGCCTTATGGATTATCTTAAACACTTTACAATTGCTGTGGGAGTTGTTTAAAAAAAAGGTTAGCTTAAAAAATATTTTTAAAATGCAAGGAGCCATGTTAATTGCACATTTAGGTGTTGCGATTGTTGCGATAGGTATTATTTTAAGTAGTTATTATAGTCTTGAAAAAAATGTACGGATGCACATTGGAGATAGCTTGTTGGTAGGGAAATATGATTTCAAATTGTGGCAGATTCATGCCTTGCAAGGACCTAATTACACGGGTGTGTTCGCCCGCGTTCAAATTAATCCACCGGACAAGCAGTTTCTCCATCCGCAATTACGTTATTATCCGATAAGTGATCTAATGATTAGTAAACCCGCGATAGCGGTTGGATTCTGGCGAGATCTTTATGTCTCTTTGGCTGAACCGGTGGGCAAACAGAGCTGGACTCTGCGCTTTTATTACAAACCTTTTGTAAGTTGGATTTGGATAGGGGGTCTATTTATGATAATAGGAGGGATAGGGGCCCTCTTATCCAGACGTTACCAAAAAATTAAAATTTGATATTGATGCGTGCTATAATTCCGTTTATTATTTTACTAATCCTCGTTTTTTTTTTCTGGCGTGGCCTGGAAAAAGACCCCAATCTTTTGCCGTCGCCGTTAATTAACCACAAAGTTCCAGAATTTTCTGAAATCGATTTATTAAAAAATAAATCAATACTCAAAAATGAAATATTTTTAAGGCATTGGACGTTATTAGTAGTTTGGTCAAGTTGGTGTTTAACCTGTGCCGATGAGCAGTCTTTTTTATTAAATTTGGAAAAAAAACATAAAGTGACTCTTTTTGGTTTAAACTATCGTGATGAATTAAAATCTGCACAGCAATGGTTGAGGCAAAAAGGTAATCCCTATCAAAAAATTATTTTTGATCCTCAAGGTTTGTTTGCGATTGATTTAGGTGTCTATGGTGTTCCGGAAAGCTATTTAATTGATCCACAAGGCATCCTACGTTATAAACACGTAGGTCCATTAACTGAAAATATTTGGGTTAAACAAATGCAAACACTCATTGATAAAAGGTCAAAATAATGAAATCAGATAAGCTAAATAGAAACTTTTTAACTTGGCTTGTTCCGGGAGTATTTATCGCTACCATTTTTTTTGTTAACTTAACACAAGCTGAGCCCAATGAAATCTATTCTTTTAACTCGAAACAGAAAAGATTTCAATTTGAAGAAGTAATCCATGAAATGCGTTGCCTCGTTTGTCGAAATCAAAATTTAGCGGATTCAAATGCACCACTTGCCAACGATTTACGCTTAGTGATTTACCAACGAATTTTGCGTGGCGAATCAGTCGATCAAATAAAAAATTATTTAATTAGTCGTTATGGTGATTTTATTTCCTTTAAGCCTATGTTTTCACGTATCACCTTTTTCTTATGGCTATCACCGTTTATTTTATTATTAGCTGTTTTGAGCATACTATTAATTAAATTTAAAAAATTTGATGCTCGAATATCTAAAAATTAATGCAAAGTGATTAGGTGGCGTCTATCTGGTTAGTAAATAATTTCTACAATGAATATTGCATATTATTGGTATTATTAGAGGAAGGGTTCAGATTAATATGTATAGAAAATCCTGCGTCGGGTATTTCATTGCCAATGGCGGCCAGTTATTGCGAACTGAGGATTAGTAAATGTCTTTTTTCATTAAGCCCTACAATTTGTAATGATTTTGTGTCAAGTAGTTTGAAGTGAGAATCCAGCATATGGATCTCTTCAGTAGGATAGAGTCCTTTCATCGCTAAAAATATTCCATTCTCACAGCGCAAATGTTTTGTTTTCTTTAAAAACTCATTAAGCTGACTAAAAGCACGGCTTATTATGCTATTAAAACAATTTTCAGGATGATATTTTTCGACACGCATGAGGATGATGTCAATGTTGGCTATTGCTAATCTCTGACGTATATGCGTTAAAAATCGGGTTTTTTTTCCATTACTATCGAGCAATACAAAATGAAATTGAGGGTGTGTAATGGCTAGCGGGATACCCGGTAAGCCAGCACCGGTGCCGACATCTAAAATGCATGGGCCTTGTAAGTAGTCGCAAATAGAAAGACTATCAAGAATATGTCTAGTCAGCATCTGTAAAGGATCGCGAATACTGGTTAGATTATGTACTTGATTCCATTTATGTAATAGCAAGACGTACTCAATCAGTTTTTCGCTCATGACTGCGCTAATACGTAAATGATTTTGATTTAATTGATTTAAAAGTGCAGTATGTAACTGAGTAAAAGTGAGCATTTTCATGTTCCGTCAGTGAGGATATTTTTTATAAAAAATTTTCTAAGCCATAAACTAATTTTTTTAGTGACATCACTTTTTTACAAGCAAGTAAAATGCCAGGCATGTAGGCATGACGATCGATGGTTTCATGGGAGATAATGAGATTTCCACCCAAATGTCCAAACAGTATATCTTGTTTTGCCAGAAACCCTGGCAGACGTAATGCATGTATTGGGATTTGATTTTTAATAGCGCCGCGTGCACCGGCTAATGTTTCATGAATTTGTTTGCGGCTAGGATGTGCCTTTCTTGCAGAACTAAGGAGTTCTGCAGTTTTTATAGCCGTTGCAGAAGGAGCGTCAAGTTTTTTTTCGTGATGTGTTTCTATAATTTCACATTCTGGAAAATAATGTACGGCTTGTTCAGCCAAGCGCATCATCAATAAAACCCCTATACAAAAATTGGGAGCAATGATCCCACCCCGTTTCTTTTCAAGACAAAGCTTTTGTAGTTCTTTTATTTGTTCGGGAAGTAAGCCGCTGGTCCCAATAACAGGATGCACATCCGCTAGTATGATATGTTGAGTATTTTCAAAAACAGCGGCTGCATTGGTAAAATCAATGGCAATATCTGCCTTACTAGATAGTAATGATTTTTTTAATTCGTTGCTATTGTGCGTTTCTGCAACTAATTCTAAAGTCGGATCCTGTTGAATTGTTTTAACAGTGATTTGTCCCATACGCCCGGCAGCACCGTTAACGAGAACACGAATTGACACAAGACATTCTCCTGTTGTTACAAGGGATTAAAGGTGACTATACTCTATATATTATGAAATTATCTAGTAAAGCAAATTTTTATCTTAGTATAGCTACTTTGATGTGGGGGATTACTTTTCCATTGACTCGAAACGCATTAACGGAGGTGGATCCCTTTGTATTTGTCAGTTTACGTTTTGCAATAGCGACATTAGTTTTATTGCCAAGTGTTTGTAGTTTATTTTGTAAAACTACACAAAACACTTTGCGAGGTAGTTTAATCATAGGGGGTCTCAATGCTGCCGCGTATCTTTGTCAAACGATAGGTTTAGAAACTGTGCACTCTGCGCGAGCGGCCTTCATTACTGGGGCCAGTGTTATTTTTGTTCCTTTTTTGGCACCTTTATTTAAGTTAGAAAAACCCAGTCGCTTAGATTTATTATGTGCGGGTATAGGCTTTATCGGTCTTTATATTTTGATGGATATTGGACATCTTTATTTAGGCCATGGTGACTTATGGGTTTTTTTGGGAGCTATCTTTTTTTCATTGCAAATCACGTATCTTCAACGTATTAATTTATTGATCAAAGATTATCAATTATTAACCTTTTATCAGTTGCTATTTACTGTTCCTTTTGTATTTTTATTTACTAAAGGGCATTCTTTTAGCGCTGCTTTACAGCCACAAGCACTCATAGGTATCCTATTTTGTGCTATATTTGCAACCAGTTTGGCGTATTATTTACAAAATAAGTATCAAAAATTTACCAGTGCCCCTAAAGCCGCATTAATTTTTGCATTGGAACCGGTATTTGCTAGCCTATTTGGCGTGTTGATTAACCATGAGACACTCGCAAAAACTACCCTTATTGGCGGCGCATTATTGTTGTTAAGCTTAATTCTTCCGTCAATAGTGAATATGAAAAAAGAGTCTGCTCCTTTCATCAAATAATAGGTAAAAAAATGACTGAAGTAAAAACTACCTGTCTGAAAGATTACACGCCACCCCATTTTTTAATAAATTCCGTTGAATTAACTTTTAAATTAATCGAAGATTTAACGCAGGTTAACTCGAGGTTGTTTATAGCGCGCAATGTATTATCAAAGAATAAAAATAAACCTTTGGTTCTACAGGGTGAGCATTGTGAATTGAAAGTCATTAAGCTGGATGGACGACAATTATCACCTCATGAATACTATCTCAAGGATAACGAGTTAACTATTTTAAAAACTCCTGATGAATTTACGCTTGAGATTGAAAACACTATTAAACCTAAAGAAAATACAGCATTAAACGGCTTGTATGTTTCACGTGGGATCTTTTGTACTCAATGTGAAGCAGAAGGTTTTCGCCGAATTACTTATTTTTTAGATCGACCTGATGTCTTAGCACATTATACCACGACGATCATTGCGGATAAAACAAAATACCCTATCTTGTTATCTAACGGGAATAAAATTGCACAGCAGGATTTGGATAATAATCAACACTCTGTGACTTGGGAAGATCCTTTCAAAAAACCCAGTTATTTATTTGCTTTGGTTGCAGGGGATTTAGAGTGCATAGAAGATGAATTTATCACTCAATCTCAGCGTAAAATAACGTTACAAATTTTTTCTGAAAAGGGTGAGAAAAATAAATGTCATCATGCGATGGCTTCTTTGAAAAAAGCGATGCGATGGGATGAACAAGCCTATGGACGTGAATACGATTTAGAACTATTTATGATGGCTGTCATTGATGATTTCAATATGGGTGCCATGGAAAATAAAGGCCTAAATATTTTCAATGCCCAGACCCTCTTAGCAGATCCCAATTCAGCCACAGATGCGGATTATAGTTATATTACTAAAGTCGTCGGTCATGAATACTTTCATAATTGGACAGGTAATCGCATTACTTGTCGCGATTGGTTCCAATTAAGCCTTAAAGAAGGCTTGACTGTTTTTCGTGAACAGGAGTTTAGCGAATCGATTGATAACCCTGTGACTGAACGTATTCACGCTGTAAGACAATTAAGAACATTGCAGTTTGCTGAAGATGGAGGTCCTTTAGCCCATCCCGTGCAACCGGATTCTTATATTGAAATCAATAATTTTTATACGATGACAGTGTATGAAAAAGGGGCTGAGATCATACGCATGATGAAAGTATTAGTAGGTCCAGAATTATTTCGTAAAGGCATGGATGATTACTTTACGTCCTACGATGGACAGGCGGTTACTATTGAGGATTTTGTTACCTCTATTGAAAAGGGGAGCGGTTATGATCTACAACAATTTCGTCGCTGGTATAAGCAGTCGGGAACACCCGAATTAAAGGTGGATTATCATTATTCGAAAGAAGAGAGAACATTTGATTTGATTCTGAAGCAACATTGCCCGCCGACACCGGGTCAATCGACTAAACAACCTTTCTATATTCCTTTAGTGATGGCTTTATTAAAACCTGATGGCCAGCCGATTAATTTACAACTTATTGGTGATGATACGACAAGGGGCAAAGAATGCACACTTAAACTGAGAGAGTCTGAACATGTTTTTCAGTTTATTAATGTCGATGTTAAACCGCTTCCTTCTTTATTAAGAAATTTCTCTGCGCCTGTAAAACTGAAGGTTAAATATTCTGATGAAGATTTAGCATTTTTAATGCAATCCGACACGGATGGTTTTAATCGCTGGGATGCGGCTCAGGAACTGGCCACTCGAATTGTGTTACGACGTATCCAATCGTCAACTTCAGCAGAAGATTCCGCCGTACAATTCTTGATTAAAGGGTATGAAAGGTTATTTGATGATAATAAACAGAACCCTAGGGATTTATTAGCCGAACTCCTCATTTTACCGAATGAAACCTCTTTTGCAGAACAAATGCCTATTATTGATATTGAGGGTATTCATGAGGAAAGAGAATGGTTGCGTTTTCAATGTGCTAAAAAATTAGAAAATAATTTTTTTAACTGCTATCAGGCTTGCCATGATTTAAAGCCATATGTTTTTAATAAACAATCGGTAACAAACCGTCGTTTAGCTAATATCAGTTTAACTTACTTAATGTTACTACAAGATCCAAATGTACATCATTTATGTATTGATCATTATAAAAAAGCGGATAATTTAACCGATCGAATAATCGCATTAAGCGAAATAGTGAATCACAATTTATCGCAACGAGATCATTTTTTACAAGAATTTTATAAAAAAAATTCGCAAAATACCTTGTTAGTTTGTAAATGGCTTGCGATTCAAGCGCGAGCCCCTTTACCGGATACCTTGCATCAGGTTAAAAAATTACTGAAGCATCCTGCTTTTGATTGGAAGAATCCCAATAAGATTCGATCGTTAATAGGCGTCTTTTGTTCAGAAAACCGTATTCAATTTCATGATCGTTCGGGTGCAGGTTACTTATTTTTAAGTGAGCAAATTCAGTACCTTGACCCTATCAATCCACAGATAGCCGCAGGCCTAGTAAAACCTTTCACACAATGGGATCGTTTTGATACGCAGCGTCAAGCTTTAATGAAGGAGCAGTTAGAAAAACTTGTTAAAATACCCGGGCTTTCTTCCGATGTATATGAAGTGGTGAGTAAAAGTTTGTATCGCTCATGAAGAAAACAGACTTTCGAGTATCAATACAGCGTATGTGTTTTTTTAAATAGTCTGTTTAGCTAGAAAGATACCGATTAAGGCAATTAGCATACCAATCATCTGACTAATGCCTAGATATTCGGAAAAGAAAAACCAACCCGCTATCGCAGCGACCATCGGCTGAATAAGCAAAGTAGTTGAAGAAAAAGTGACCGGCAAATAGGGTAAGGCATAAGCAATCAATCCCTGACCGAAAATATGAGCGAACAAAGCTAAAGCAAATAAAATAATCCAAGCCATTTCTGTTTGTGGCATCGCAAGTTCACCCGAGAGGTAGGTAATAGTAAGTAGCGTAAGCATACTGGCAAAGGTTGAAATGGCCATACTGGAGAACGCTGTAAATTTTTTACGCGCCCGATTTAGAGTCAGTAAATAACCCGCATAAAAAAAAGCCGTAATAAAAGCGAATCCATCGCCTATTCGAATATATTTATCCATCTGTAAGCTAGGATGGATTAAGATGGCGATCCCTAAAATGGCTAATAATAAACCAATGACTAATTTTTTTTGGGGAGGTCTACGTAAAATAATCCATCCCCATAATGCGATAATAATAGGGGAGAAGTTAGCGATTAAAGTTGAATTAGCAATGGTCGTATATTGAATAGAGAGATGCCATGTGGCTAGATCACCACCAAATAAAACGCCGGACAGTAATAACCAAAGATAATCTTTCAAAATGGGTGCTTGTTTATCGTCAGGTCGTGTGTAGCCTTGTCCTAGGGAAAGTAGGGTTAAAATAGGAAAAGCAATCGCTACACGCCAAAATCCTGTTGCAATCGGGCCTACTTCACTTAAACGGACAAAAATAGGAGCAAAACCGATTGCTACAGCGCCAATGACTAAATAAAGTAGAGCAAGCTTACGTTTCTTTTCTGAACCGATTCTTTTTAAATGTTTGACCATCAATTTAGCTCCAAAAAAACAAAACTTTTACTATTCTTAGATCTTTCAAGGGAAGTGATTTTCTATTACTTCTTAATTAAAGCATAGTTTGTTAGGAGTGCATGGTTAAGTTTTATCAAATGTTTAATAGTTCTTAAAGAATTAAGATTTGCATTAATTTTTCACTAAGTTCTAAAAATATCGTCTATGATAAGACAGTACACTTAAAAAAATGTGTAAATAATAGAGTAAAAATGGACAGGTATGATGCGAGTTTTTTATAGGAGCTACTGTCAATTTGCCATGATTGCCATAATGCTGGGTAGCCTAAGTGCTTGCCTGGTGGGGCCTGATTTTGAAACACCTAAACCACCGAAGGTGAATTATTACACAAAACCTCCCCGGTTTTGCCGAACGGTGAGTGCGCCAGGGCATGGGGGAGCTTCTCAGCAGTTTGTTCAGGCTAAAATTATTTCAGCAGAATGGTGGCGTTTATTTCGTTCACCTAAAATCAATAAACTCATTTGTCTAGGTATTACTCATAGTCCTAATTTAATGGCGGCTAAAGCCAGATTACGTGAAGTGCAGGAAAATTTAAATGCAGGTATAGGAAATGGTTTGTATCCGAATGTTTCAGCAATATTATCGGCGCAAAGGGGTTCAAATACGGGTTTTTTTGATTCGTCTAATGGTTCAAGCACAATAACCACAAGTGGAATACCGGCATCCGTATTTAATCTATTTAATGCTACATTAAACGCTTCGTATTTAGTTGATTTTTTTGGAGGCGTGCGTAGACAAATCCAAGGTTTACGATCGCAAGTCGAATACCAATATTTTGAGCTTCGAGCGGCCTATCTTAGTTTAACGTCTGATATTGTGACGACGGTAATTACAATCGCTTCCTTGCATCGGCAAATTTGTGTCACAAAACAATTGATACGTGAGCAAGCGGAGCAATTGGCTATTATAAAAAAACAGTTTAATCTGGGCGGCGTATCCAAAATTGAGGTCGTCGCACAACAAACGCAATTGGCACAAACTCGGGCGACTTTACCACCGTTAGAAAAAAGTTGGGCACAAACACGCCATTTGCTGGCTATTTTAGTAGGCGCTTTCCCGAGCCAATGTCATGTTATTCCGTCTTTGGATTTAAATGAATTGCATTTACCGACTAAACTTCCTTTAAGTATACCTTCTTCTTTAGTTCGACAAAGACCCGATATACGAGCCGCTGAAGCGTTATGGGAAGCGGCGAATGCACAGGTAGGCGTTGCTACGGCTAATTTATATCCACAAATTACACTCAGTGGTTCTTGGGGAAAATCTAATACAGTCGGTAGCCAAACATTTGGTTCGCAAAGCAATTTATGGAATATTGGTGCCGGATTACTGCAACCGCTATTTCGGGGAGGTGCTTTAATTGCGGAAAGACGTGCCGCTTTTGCCGCTTATGATGCAGCGGCTGCACAGTATCGCGAAGTGGTACTGAAGGCTTTTCAGAATGTAGCAGATACCTTACGGGCTATAGAATCCGATGCGCGAGAAATGCGTGCACAAAAACAGGCCGAATTAGCCGCTTACGCTAATTTTAATTTAGTGAAGCAACAATTTGATTTAGGTGGAGTCAGTTATCTTTCCTTATTAGATGCTCAGCGTCAATACCAACAAACACGTATTAGTTTAGTACAATCACAAGCCAATCGATATGCGGATACAGCCGCTTTATTTCAGGCTTTGGGGGGGGGATGGTGGAACTCAAAGTGTTAAACTATGGTTACAGACGTGCGTAGGTTGAAAAAGCGCTTTAATAGGCCAATGGTCATTATGTTGATCAGTGTCGGTGTGCTTTTTACTTTGATTTTTGGTTTTCAATATCTTAAGCACCTCGTTATTCAACATGCCATGCTAAAAAATACAACACGTGTTGTTACGGTTTCAGCAATGCGTATTCGGAACTCATGGTGGCAGCCAAAGATAATGACCTATGGTAGTATGCGTGCTGTCAATGGAGTGAACGTAACCACTGAATTAGCGGGGTTAGTACGCGCAGTTTATTTAAAACCGGGCTCAGAGGTTAAAGCAGGGGATATTTTAGTACAGCTTAATGCAGATTCAGATATTGCCTTATTACACTCGTTAGAAGCGCAGGAAAAATTAGCAGAGATTATTTATCATCGTGATAGTGCGCAATTTGCGGTCAAAGCGATCAGTAAAGCAGTGCTTGATACCGATGAGCAAAATCTAAAAAATTTAAAGGCACAAGTGGCTCAACAGGAAGCTATTGTCGCTAAAAAAACCTTAAGGGCACCGTTTAGTGGCCGCTTAGGTGTTTCAACGGTGAATGTAGGTCAATATCTTAATCCAGGCAACTCAATCGTTACTCTACAAGCTTTAGATCCCCTTTACGCTGATTTTTTTATTCCGCAGCAAAAATTATCAAAATTACAGGTAGGTTCGATAGTTAACATCAAAACAGATACCTATCCCGATAAAATTTTTTCTGGGAAAGTGACTACCATTAATCCTATTGTGGATGTTAATACGCGAAATGTACAGATTGAAGCCACCATTGCTAATCCACAAGCTGAATTATATCCTGGCATGTTTGTTTCAGCGGAAGTACAAACCAGTCCAAAGATACAATACTTAACATTGCCACAGTCAGCGATTAGCTTTAATCCTTATGGAGAAATAGCTTATATTGTTCAACAAAAAGGAAAAGATAAAAATGGAAAGCCACAGTTAAGCGTACTACAAACCTTTGTAACTACGGGAGAAAAACGAGGTGATCAAGTTGCAATTTTGGATGGTTTAAAAGAAGGTGAAAGGGTTGTTACGAGCGGACAACTTAAACTTAAAAATGGGAGTCGAGTGGTAATTAATAATTCAGTTGTACCTAATAATAACCCGGCACCAGTGGCTATTGATGAATGATCGGTAGACAGGAAGTCTAAAAGCGCTTTTTTTAATAAATAAGCTTGTTTAGTTTTTTAAGGACGATAAGTTTTTTATGCACTTCACGGATATTTTTATTCAGCGATCCGTATTGGCAACAGTGATTAGTTTATTAATCTTGGTGCTAGGAATACGTTCGCTCACCTTGTTGCAGGTTCGGCAATATCCTTATACTGAAAATGCCGTGATAACAGTTTCGACAGTTTATACAGGGGCTGATCCGGCTTTAATTGCAGGTTTTATTACGACACCACTCGAAAACTCGATTGCGCAGGCACAAGGGATTGATTATCTAACATCCAGTAGTACGCAAGGCAGGAGTTTGATACAAGCGCATTTGTTATTGAATTATGATCCGAATAAAGCATTGACTGAAATTAATACCAAAGTCAATGCGGTTCTTAATCAATTGCCTAAACAGTCTGAACAACCCACATTAAGTATTGCTATTGGTGAAACAATCGATTCGATGTATATCGGTTTTTATAGCCCGAAGTTAGCAAGCAATCAAATTACGGATTATCTGATTCGGGTAGTGCAGCCGAAATTACAAGCAATCAAGGGGGTACAACAAGCAGAGATTGTTGGACAACACTTATTTTCACTTCGAGCTTGGTTAGATCCCGCTAAATTAGCTTCCTATGGTCTAGGTGCTGATGATGTAGCCCTTGCGTTAGCTAACAATGATTTTGTTGCCGCTGTTGGACGTACTGAAGGCGATATGGTTACAAGGGATCTAACGATTAGCACCAATTTAGATAGCGTAGAAAAATTTCAAAATTTAATTGTCAAAGCGCAAAATGGTGCCCTTATACGTTTAAAAGATGTTGCTAAAGTCATGTTAGGATCTCAGAGTTACGATAGTTCGGTAAAATTTGATAATAAACCCGCTGTTTATATTGGGATTAAAGTAGCACCTACGGCTAACGTACTTTCCGTTATAAAAAATATACGAAAAGCCATGCCAGGCATTACTGAACAGTTACCACAAGGATTAAGTGGAAAGATTGTTTATGATGAAAGTCGTTATATCAATAGTTCTATCCATGAAGTGATTATCAGTTTGATAGAAGCTTTAGTCATCGTTACGTTAGTTATTTTTTTGTTTTTAGGTTCTATTCGTTCAGTAATTATTCCTGTTATTGCGATGCCCCTTTCTTTAATAGGAACTTTTTTTATTATGCTGTTACTCGGTTACACAATTAATTTGTTAACTTTGTTAGCCTTAGTATTAGCGATAGGTTTAGTTGTCGATGATGCGATTATTGTCGTAGAAAATATTTATCGGCATATCGAATTAGGTCAATCCCCCTTTAAAGCCGCTATCAAAGGTACGCGAGAATTGGCTAGCCCTATCCTTTCGATTTCAGTGGTATTAATTGCTGTTTATGTGCCGATTGGTTTTATGGGCGGATTAACCGGTGCATTGTTTACTGAATTTGCTTTTACATTAGCAGGAGCGGTTGCAATTTCTGCTATTATTGCGTTAACGCTTTCTCCAATGATGTGTTCATTATTACTAAAGTCTAGTGCTAAAGATAAGCATAAAGGTTTTGTAGGTTATATTGATACTCAATTTGATAAGTTACGTGAATTTTATGAACATCTTTTGCAGGGTTCATTAAATAATGTACAAGTTACGCTTGTATTTGCATTAATTATTTTAGTTAGTATTTATTTCTTATATGCTACTTCTAAGAATGAATTAGCCCCTCAAGAAGATCAGGGCATTATTATTAGTTTGTTAACCGCAGCACCGAATGCAACTTTGCAGCAAACACAATTATATTCTAATCAGGTGTTTCAAATTTTTAAATCTTATCCCGAAACCGATCATATTTTTCAACTAGATGGCGTTGATGGACTTAATACCAGTATCGGTGGCATGGTCTTTAAACCATGGAGCGAGCGCAAGCGCACCACTAATCAATTACAACCACAGATTCAAGATTTATTTGATGGGATAGCCGGAGCGCGAGTGGCCGCTTTTCAAAAACCCTCTTTACCGGGTGGAGGAAGTGGTTTACCAGTGCAGTTTGTTATTACGACAACGGATGATTATTTTAAATTAAATGATATTTCCCAAGAATTGTTAGAAGAAGCGCGTAAAAGCGGCTTATTTGTGTATTTAGATAGTGATCTTAAATTAGATAAACCTCAAACAAGGATACAACTCGATCGCGATAAAGCATCACTACTTGGTTTAACGATGGCCGATGTGGGGAGTTTATTAGCTTCTGCAATGAGTGAGAATTACATTAATTATTTTAATTTTGAGGGTCGATCTTATCAGGTTATCCCCCAAGTCATGCGAGGTTATCGTTTGAATGCCGATCAATTACTTAATTATTATTTAAAGTTAGCTAACGGTACAGTGATTCCTTTATCTACGATTGCACAATTAAAAACGATTGTTGTGCCTGAATCGATTAATCATTTTCAACAGCTTAATTCCGCTATTATTTCAGCCGTGCCTTTTCCAGGTGTCACGATGGGTGATGCGCTGCAAGGTTTGCAAAATATGGCTAAAAAAATATTCCCAGAAAATTACCATATGGATTATGCGGCGCAATCCCGTCAATATCAGCAAGAAAGTAGCGCTTTAATTTTAACCTTTTTTTTAGCGTTAATTATTATTTTTCTTTGTTTGGCCGCTCAATTCGAAAGTTTTCGCGATCCGTTTATTATTTTAGTGAGTGTCCCCATGTCAATTTGTGGAGCGCTTATTTTTATAAGCTTAGGTATTGGTGGAGTAAGTTTAAATATCTACACTGAAGTGGGTTTAGTGACATTAATCGGTTTAATTAGCAAGCATGGAATCTTGATTGTACAGTTTGCTAATGATCTTCAACAAGAAGGATATAAAAAACGAGTGGCGATACAGATGGCTGCTGGAATTCGGCTTCGACCTATCCTAATGACGACTGCTTCGATGGTTTTAGGCGTTATCCCTTTAATTTTGGCGACTGGGGCAGGTGCTATAAGTCGTTTTAATATCGGACTAGTTATTGCCTCGGGCATATCTATTGGTACGTTGTTTACCTTATTTGTCGTGCCGGCGATGTATTTAATTTTAGCTCAGGATCATCATGCCCACACGGCAAGTGATCTTGAGGGAGATCCCATATTAAATGGATAAATAGATTTATTTTAGATATGATCTGGTAGTTATTAAATTTTAGACACAGATAAATTTTTATAGGGATAGTAGTATGAGGTTCGAGGCAGTTATTTTCTCCTTGTTGGGATTAGGGGTGAGTGGTTCTATTTTCGCTGCTGAAATCTATGTCAGGGATAAGACTTATGAGCAAGAAATAATGCAGGCTCAAGTCAATAAGATGGATGGGATAGTGGGCAGGAATCAACCGGGTGGATTTGATCAGGCTTGTGGCTGGAAGTGTCGTATCAACTTAAGTGGCTGGGTGAATACCGATGCGTATATCACCAATACGCCGCCTATTTTTATAAAATTAACTCCATTTACTGATTTATTTTCCACTCGCGGATCGTTGGTTCGGCCTACCAACCAAAGACACAGTGACCTTGTACTCAATAATGCCAATTTGTTTATCGATGCCCGTGTGAATGATTGGATAAAAACCAATATGTCATTCGTATATACCTCTTTAGAAAATTTTCCCGATGGAATTGGTGCATATGGATTTCCTACGTCTTTGTTAATTCACAGAGCTTTAAGTACAACTCGCCTTGATACCGCATATGCTACATTACAACATTTTAATGTTTCACCGGTTTATTTACGTATTGGTAAAGAATATGTTCCTTTTGGAAACTATAATCCTTACAGTTTTGTGACGAGCGAGAACCCTACGCAATTGTTAAGTGAAATTAATGCGACAACAGCGCAATTAGGTTTTACTATGCCGAGTGGGCTGTATGGCGCTATTTATACGTTTTCGGGTCAACCACGACTATCCGATAGAGGTTATACGCATCGGATTCAAAATGGCGGTGTTAATTTAGGTTATACCTATAGTGATACTATTAGTAATTTTAATATCGATGCGGGATACATCGGCAGTATTACGGATACAAACTTTTTATCCGCTTATTATACCAATAAAATCGTAGAAACTGCATTTGTTATTACAGAGACGTCTTTTCCGAATGAAACCAATGTGCCGGGTTTGCCGAATCAGAAAGCTCCTGCTTATAACGTAAATGCGTCATTTCAATGGGGGCCCTTAGATGTAAGTGGTCAGTATATTGCCACAATTCGAAATTTTAGAAAACCATTCCTTTTAGCATTTCCTGTACCACCTGAGCCTTATCAGATACCTCCGCTCACTTTTAAAAAGCCAAAACTTTGGGGTTTTGAGGTGGGTCTTACTTTTGCAGCGATTGCTAATCAATCACGTCTTGCAGTGGGTTATCAAGCCACTAGAAATTTAGCTGGCCTTTTACCTAGGCAACGAGTTTATGTGGATTATTTGATGAATATTAGCCAATGGTTCGATGTGGGAGTGGCTATAATCCAATACAAAGATTATAGTTTGGGAACCGATCAGGTGTTTAGTATAACAGGTAGTGGTAGGCGCGTTATCATTTTGCCCGGAGCTTCAGGAAATAAGTCTACATTAGGGCAGTTGCGGGCCAGTATTAAATTTGCTTAGCTAATTTAATACGGTTGCTGCAGTGATTCATCATGTGGATTAAAATAATTTGAGACGGCTCTACGGCGTTGCCAATTTTCCATATAAATATGGGCAAGTTTCTCGTCATAAATGACTAATAAATTTTCTGCATTTTTATTTTGTGCTGCCTTAGTAAAATTATATGATCCGGTAATGACTTCTTTTCCGTCAATAATCATGATTTTATTGTGGGCTATTGCAGGTTTGTCATCGATCCAACAAGGAATATGTTGATTGATTAAAAAACGCGAAGCACTATATCTGTTTGATTTTTGACTTTTATCCAAAATTACATTGACCATTACACCGCGTTTCTTTGCTGCAACCAAGTGCATAGCAATGGGCACGGATGTAAAGCTATAGGCTTGCACAAAAATGGATGTTTTAGCGGTATCGATGACGTCAGTAATTTCTTGACTGCAATTTTGGCCTGGAGTAAAACAAACCTGTATTTTTGGGCAACGATGGGATGGGTTTATCGTGACACCCTGAGTAATAGAACAAATACTGAAGAGGAAAAAAACAGATAATAATTTCTTTAACATAGTATCCAGTGGTTAGTTTTATGGAGTCAATAAGATTTCAAGCAAATTAACTTAATAAGTTTTCTAATAAAGGGGCAAGTTCTTTTTTTTGTATACTACAACGTAAACGTCTGACCCTTAAAATAGCATTTAAATCGGCAAGCGCATTAGAAAAGTTTTCATTCACAATTAAATAATCGTATTCATCATAATGGGTTAATTCAGCTTTAGCGTCAGCCATCCGTTTTTTTATGATATTTTCTTTATCTTGTGCTCTAAGATGTAATCTTTTTTCTAAAACCTCCCAAGAAGGAGGGATGATAAAGATCCCTATGGACTCAGGCATTTTTTCTCTAATTTGGCGGGCCCCCTGCCAATCAATTTCAAGTATAATATCAATGCCGGCTTTAATTTTTTGAGTCACCCAATCCAGTGAAGTCCCATAATAATGACCAAAAACGATAGCCTGTTCTAATAAAGCTTTTTTTTGGATAAGCTGTTTGAACTTTTTTTGGTCAATAAAGTGATAATCGATATCTTCTTTCTCCCCCGGTCGGGGTGGCCGTGTGGTATAAGAAACAGATACCTCTAAGTTCGATACCGATTCTAATAAAGCATTTACAAGACTCGTTTTTCCTCCTCCTGAAGGGGCAGATACAATATAAAGTGTTCCAGGTATATTCATAATTTACTCAATATTTTGCACTTGTTCGCGCATTTCCTCTATCAAGACTTTCATGTTAACCGCTGATAAAGTTAGTTCAGCATTTAATGATTTTGAAGCTAATGTGTTGGCCTCACGATTCAATTCTTGTAATAAAAAATCCAGTTGCTTGCCTTGAGCTTGTTTTTTTAGCAATAATTTCTTAAATTCATGCAGATGGATCTGTAGCCGATCCAATTCTTCTGCAACATCTGTCTTTTGAGCAAATAATAGCATTTCTTGCTCTAAACGGTTAGCGTCTAAGCTTGTTTTAATTTCATGTAATCGAGCGAGAATTTTTTCACGCTGTAGATTTAAAATTCGAGGTACTTGAATCTGAATATGACGAATAAGATCATCCAGTTTTATAATACGTTGATTTAATAATTCGAGGATGGCTTTGCCTTCAATACGGCGTACCTGACAAAACTCATCTAAAGTGTTAGCAAATAAAGTCAATAATTCAGGTTGTAATGTTTCAATGCTTAATTCTGGAAACTTGAGCAATTGTGGCCATCGTAATAATTCCCCAGGGTTTAGCGGGGTATTTGTCTGTGCCAGTTGGCCAATTTTTTTATACGCTTGAATAAGCGATTGAGATAATTTTTCATCAATCTCAATGGGTATCGCGTTATTTTGGAAAGCGTTATAACGTAGCTTTATCTCTATTCTGCCACGATGTAAATAGGCTTTTATCTGTTTACGAATCAAAGGTTCAAGCGCGCTAAAAGTATCCGGTAGAGAAAGTAGAATTTCTAAATAACGATGATTAACACTCCGTATTTCCCAGCTGGCTTGACCCCATTCTGCTTGTTTTTCTTTTCTGGCAAAAGCCGTCATGCTATTGGTCATGGTAATTTTCAAGTTAAAAAGTATAATGTTTTTTTACAGCGTTCTATTCTAATTACTCTGCAAATAAAATCTAGTTTATAAAAGGAAAACAATATGCGTGCAACACAACGTGCTATGAATGAGCTTCGACCTATCACACTGACTCGATCTTATACGAAATATGCGGAAGGTTCAGTACTGGTAGTTTATGGAAATACCAAGGTATTATGTACAGCCAGTCTGACGCCAGGAGTCCCCAAGTTTTTGCAGGGATCCAATCAAGCTTGGATCACAGCCGAATATGGTATGTTACCTCGCGCAACGCATACCCGCACTGATCGAGAGGCGAGTCGCGGTAAACAAACGGGACGAAGCTTAGAAATACAACGCTTGATTGGACGTGTATTACGTGCAAGTGTTGATCTAAAAAATTTAGGTGAGAATACTCTCTTTTTGGATTGTGATGTGATCCAAGCGGATGGTGGAACCCGCACTGCAGCGATTACCGGTGCAAGCGTTGCGTTAAGAGATGCCTTAACTGTCATGCAGAAAAGAGGTGAGTTGCCGCACGATCCATGGCGTTTTCTTGTGGCTGCGGTATCTGTCGGAATCTATCAAGGACAAACCATTCTGGATTTAGATTATACCGAAGATTCTCAAGCAGAAACGGATATGAATGTGGTGATGACCGAACAAGGAAATCTATTAGAAGTACAAGCGGCTGCAGAAAAAAATTCTTTTTCTAAGCAACAATTAGATCAGTTATTAAACTTAGCTGAGAAAGGAATCTATCAATTGTTTGAAAAACAAAAAGAAGTTTTAGCAAAATAAAAAATTTAAATAATTTTTATATTATGTTTAAATTTAGATTTAATCCTTAAAAAAAGAAAAAATCCAGCTAACCCAAAATCAGTGTTCCAATCAGAAATTGAGATGAACTGCACGCGTTAAATTACCTGATCTTAGCTAATATAGAAAAAGTAAAATTATTCAAATGCGCAGGAGATCTGCGTTGATGCCATGTAGGGCTACTTTTTAAAACAACTATAATAACAACGAACTGTCCATTTATAAATTAAGCTTGAAATTTTGAAAATTTATTGAACGTTTTTATTTTTTTGAGTTAGTCTCAAGATCATTGCATTTTCAATAAAATGAAAAACTGGCTAAAATGGAAAATAGTTAAATTTAGTTTATCAGCTTAAGATTTATTCATCAGGAATTTAAGAAATTGCTAAAGCGTGATATTTCGACGAGTAATATATTAATTGCTGCAGCAGGGGGCATGGTCGGTTCTGCATGGTTATTTACCCCTTTTATAGGGGCACAAATGGCTGGGCCGAATGTACTTATTAGTTGGATGATTGCCGCATTTTTTATGTTATTTATTGCGCTGCCGTTATGTGAATTGGGAACGATGCTGCCGATTTCCGGAGGTTTATCTAACTATCCTACTTATACACATGGAAGAGAAGTCGGTTTTTTATTTTCTTGGACTACCTGGCTTGCTTATGTGGTGATGACGCCAATAGAAATTCAAGCGATTTTGCAATATAGCAGTCACTTCTTTCCTTTTTTGTTAACTAAGGAAGTCACTTATTTTAAATTATCACAGAGTGGTTATTGGGTTGCTGTAGTGATTATGTTTTTAATTGTGGTTTTGAATAGCTATGGTATTAAATTTTTAGCAGAATGTAATAAATACGCAAGTATAATAAAATTTCTTTTACCATCAATTGCTATTGTAGCGTTAATCCGTACCTCACCAACCCTACAAAATATCACATTGAATTTAACTAACAAAACGAATTGGATAGAAATATTTTCGGCTTTATCGGCAGGGGGTATCGCGTTTGCGTTTACCGGCTTTCAAAATGGTTTAATGCTAGCGGGCGAAGTTAAAAATCCACAGAAAAGTATTCCTATTGCAATTCTAGGGGCTGTTTTCGTCGGTTTTGTTTTATATTTTATGTTGCAACTAAGCTTTCTCATGGCAGTACCTCAAAGTTATCTGCACCAAGGGTGGCAGCATCTTAGCTTTCCAGGAGATAGTGGACCCTTAGTGGGTTTAACCTTATTACTAGGTCTTAGTTTAGTAGCGCTATTGTTATTGTTGGATGCAGCTTTTTCTCCTCTAGGTACAACCTTAGTTTACACCGCAGCCACTTCGCGGATTTTATATGGGATGGCACTGAATAATCATTTACCTCCTTTTTTTTTAAAACTTAATCGTTATAAAATTCCTTATGTGACACTTTATGCTAATTTTTTAGTAGGGATATGTGCTTTTTTGCCTTTCCCAGGATGGCAAAAAATGGTGGCTTTTTTGTCTTCAGCTAGCGTGCTTTCGTATGGCATAGGCCCTATTTCTCTGCTTGCATTACGAAAAATGCAACCTGAGCAACACCGACCTTTCAGATTATCTGCAAGTTTAATTGTTTGTCATATTGCATTTTACGTCGCTAATTTAATGCTTTACTGGTGCGGGTTTTCGGTGATATGGAAACTTTATGTGGCTATTTTAGTGGGTTTTATTATCTATTTTTGTTACCAAAAGCGTCGTTTTTGGGTCAATAATTTTAGTTTATATTGGTTTTTTTCTTATTTATCCATTGTGTTGTTACTTTCGTATTTGGGCCCATTTGGCGGTATAGCGTGTCTCAAATTTCCATTGGGTATGTTAGTGATCCTCCCTTTTAGTATATTGATGCTTTATCTATCACAATATTGCTTAGTTAAAGATCAAGCCGAAGAAGAATCGCTTGCATTGATGAATAAACAATTACAAGATTTATAATTCAAGCTTCGCCAATAATACGTATTTCAGGTATTAAGCGAATATGAAATTTGTGAAATACACACTTTCCAATCTTTTCAATTAAGGCTTCGATCTCGGTTGCATTAGCCTGGCCCTTATTAATAATAAAATTAGCATGCTTGGTTGATACGGTGGCATCGCCTATCGTCAAGCCTTTAAGTCCGCATGCTTCAATCAAACGTGCCGCATAATCACCCGGAGGATTGCGAAATACTGAACCGCAATTGGGTTCATTCGTAGGCTGAGTGTCGGCACGATATTTCAGTAAGTTCCGAATTTTTTTTAGGGATTCTTCCTTGCTGCCTGATTTTAATTGGAATTCTGCCGCTAAATAGTATTCACCTGGGAATACGCTGACATGACGGTAAGCAATCTTATATTCACTCGGATAACGAATTTTTTTTTCACCTTGCCGATTGACAGTAAGAACAGATTTGACGATATTCCAGGTTTCGTAACCATCACATCCTGCATTCATCACTAAAGCGCCACCAATGGTACCCGGGATGCCCGCTAGAAATTCAGCACCGAATAAATTTTTTCTTGCCGAGAAACGAGCAAAGGCAGGGGAAGCAACACCGACTTCCGCATAGAGTGTTACAGAGTCAATACTTTTTAATTTTTTTAGTGCACCTTGTGTGATAACCACAGTCCCTTGGATACCACCATCGCGAATGAGAGTGTTGCTACCTAAACCTAAAAAAATTAAAGACTCTTGAAGAGGGACTTGTTTAATAAAGTTAATTAAGTCATCGATATCAGCCGGTTTATATAAGCGATCGACTTTACCACCCACTTGCCATGAAGAATATTCAGCCAATGATACATTCTCTAGAAGCTGACCGCGTAAATTTTTCATAATAAGTTATTTACTCTCGATTGAGAGTGCGAGATTCTGTGCAATATTGCCAATATCTCCTGCCCCTTGTAATAACAATACATCACCATCGTGTAAAACTTCATGTAAAGTTTCGGTAAGACTATTTTTATCTTCGATATGGATAGGACTGGATTGATTATTTAAATGTATCGATTTTAATAAAGTGGCACTATCCGCGCCAGGGATCGGGGTTTCGCCTGCTGAATAAACATTAAGTAACAACAAACGATCAACCTCAGATAAAATTTCTACAAAATCAGAAAATAAATCGCGTGTTCGAGTATAGCGATGAGGTTGATACGTCATGACTAAACGGCGATTGGGCCATGCATTGCGAATGGCTTTTACAGTCGCTGCAATTTCGCGAGGATGATGTCCATAGTCATCAATTAATAAAGCATGACCTTGTTTACACTTAAATCTTCCAAGTATCTGGAAGCGTCGATCCACACCACTGAAATGTGATAAAGCACTACCTATCACATCATCTTTAATCCCTAATTCGGAGGCAACGGCAATCGCCGCGAGTGCGTTTAAAGCATTATGTTCGCCAGGTAGATTTAGGGTGATATCCAATGGTTTTTTCTTTGGTCGAATGACACTAAAA
>Ga0222713_10000711_pt1 | contig 37594 bp, 37 predicted proteins | sample C33_649DmetaG_FD_165061 | JGI IMG/M metagenome (GOLD analysis project Ga0222713, IMG submission 165061) | Estuarine water microbial communities from San Francisco Bay, California, United States - C33_649D | ecosystem: Environmental > Aquatic > Marine > Unclassified | place: USA: California... | reverse complement strand
AATCCCACCACTTCCGGATGGTCAGGAGTTCAAGTTCTGTCCAGTGATCATGACGTGGTCCAACCTCAACAGGATTGCCTCCACTCGCCTTCTTCACGCTATGCTGCAAAAGTGGCGGACCGACGAAGATAAGCCGGCAGTGGAAGCTGATATCACAATGTATGCCGCAGCCACCCGTGAGGAGACGGCTCTGGATGAGGTAGTGTTTCAGCGGAATCAGATTTCTAAATTGCGCTTCCTTGTCGGCTATCGCTTTGAGACTGAGGACTTCCCGGATTACCCTCAGGATCAGAAAGTCGAGTGGTCTTCTCAAGCCAACGAAACACTGCAGTCGGCGTGTGGAGACAAAACCATTGGGGTTAGGTCTCCTCGTCCCCTCGGGTATGCGCTGTATACCGCTCAGAGCGTAATGACTGAGTTAAACGCTAAAGCTGCAGTCTGGATTGCTGAACGTTACCACTCTCCTGTGGCGCAGGATAAATTTGGGATCCGCCTGGCAGCTTATGGCAACCTATACACCGGGCTAGCAGATTGCTTTGAGGCGACGGCCTATGATTTGGAAAATGGCGAGACCATTTTTCGTCGAGAGATTCCGATCGTTCTCCCGAGCGTCAGGCCGCACTGGAAGCAAGAGCTAGATCATCTTAGGGTCAATTTGGAAGCTGGTGGCTGCCCTTACGTGGCGGTCGCGCCCATCCTTCAGAGCATTTATCTGAACGACCGGATTTTCGAGGAAACAAAGTGCGTCAAGGTTACTCTTGGCGCCCCGACATCTCTGGGTGACCAGGCTGACGACGGCCTTCCATTTGAGAACATTTCAGAAATCGCTGAGGAAAAGCAACGTTGGCACACGGAGGGAGAACGTCTCCATGTTGATGCTGAGGCGTTTAAATTAGCATGCGCAGGGCAGCTCGGACTCGATATTGAAACCGTCCGAGCATCAGGCGAATTCGCGCTCATCAAGGGACGCTGGTTTCCGACAATTCTCATTTTTATGCGTAATGCCAAGGCCGCAGATGGTTCGCCCATAGATTGGCCGCTGGATGCCACGTTAGTCGATACCGCAGTTAGAGCCGCTGCTGTCGAGACCGGCCGCCGCTGGGCCCATTGGACTTTTGGCGGTGTTTCAGAAGAAACCGAGGAGGTCGATGTCGAGGCCGTTTACAAGTTGGCACTCAATGATGACCTGGCAGCGCAGGTGCAGCTGGCCCAAATCCTTTACCGAGGCGATAAGGTCGAGCGAAACTTGAGCACTGCTCTGCAATGGTTTCGTAAAGCCGCCTCTCAAGGTCATGGCGAGTCCCAAGCAATGGTTGCCTACATGTTGGATGAAGGCCTCGGATGCGCTCAGAATGAGGTTGAAGGTCTGCACTGGCATCGATTGGCAGCAGAGAATGGTTCTGCCTATTCGCAGAGGAAGTTGGCTGCTGCATACGAAGCTGGGGAACTGCTCCGGCAGGACTATGAAGAGGCAGCGAAGTGGTACAGATTAGCTGCCGACCAAGGTTCTCCCGACGCCCAATTTTCCTTAGGCTGGCTGCTGTACTCCGGAAACGGCGTGCCTGAAAATCTCGAAGAGGCAGCTGAGTATTTCGAGCGATCGGCCCTCCAGGGAAATGCCGCTGCTCAGTATAACATCGCGGCGATGTACGGCCATGGCGAGCACGCACCCGTTGATCGTGTTAAGTCATATGCATGGTTCCGCTTGGCAGCCGAGCAGGAATATGAAGGGGCAGAAGGCGCGATCGAGGATATTTGCAGCAGGATGTCTGCTGATGAGATGGCAAAAGCAAAGGAACTTGCCAAAGAGCTAGCGGCAACGATTGGGGCTCAACGATAGATCCAATAATTTGCCCGAGTGGGAGGCATGCTCACGGTCAAGCAGACTGAGATATCCCTAGCGGCACTTCTAGTTTGGTAGCACATGGGCATTGCCTGACGCTATGCCAATCGGGGACATGCGTTATTGCTCTGGCGTCAGCTTTGATCTCGACAACCTAGACCGCATCCCCTCATTTGTCTCCAACACGGCAGGCAGGCTATTCGTCTGTTATATCGCTCAGGGGGGGGGATGATGTTCGGTCTCTTCAAAAAGAAGCCAAAGACACTTTTGGATCAGTTCATTGTGGCAGCCTACGGAGATCGTCCTCCCAAAGCGCGCAGAGCCGATCTCGGGATGGCGGTAGACTTAGCTCATAGTTCTCTTTTGATGGGCGCGGTTGAAAAATCTGAAATTTCCGACATTGCGAGAGGGCTGTTTGATGGTGAAATCCCCTATTCCACCCATGATCTAGCACTCGCGACGGCTCTAAACTTTTTCAAGCGCCCCGAATTACGGGAAGACTTGGCGACCGCTCAGCTCATGGCTCGCCTGACCGCGCTTGGATGGCTGCAGGAGGGTAAGGTTGTCCCGCTTCTGATGAAGTCCTTCGAAGCCACGCTGTATAAAGCTTTCAAATAACTCCGGGCTTGCCAAACGCTTCATGCCCAGGCCTGGGCGATCAGCAGCGCCAAGACGATCAGGGTCAGCCACGGCCACGGCGTCGCCCATGGCGACTGGACCTTCACGCTCTCAAGCCTAGCTATCGCTGCTAGAACGGCCGCCTGTTGAAAATGCAGGTCCTTGATCGCTGCCTTCATCAGCTCAGTTTCTACATAGGTTGAGGCATCGTCGGCCAGAAGCTCGACCTCTTCCAGCAGCCGAAGCACTTCGCGGAGGCGTGGCAGTGCGTTCGGATCAGGCGTGCCGAGCAGCGCCATGGCATCCTGATGCTTGCTCTTGGCTAGCGTCAGCATGTGGCTGATGTGTTCAACAGCAGCGTCAGGCAGGTCTGGATCGGCTTTGCCCATAGGCCGGCATTACCCCATTTCGCCGCAGAGATGTGCAGGAGAACCTCTATTTTTGAACGACTTCGACGGAAGCCGGAAAAATTCTATTCAAGCTCGAAATTAGATCAAGACTGTTTGTGCTACGCCGGCATGCTATCACGGCGTTAGCACACGCGTGTTTCCAATGATTCCAAACCGGAAATAGTGGAGGGGGTTGAATGACTAAAGAATTGAAAGCTGCTGTTGCAAAGCGGCGGATCGCTAAATTTCGTCCCGGCTGGGAAGAACTGGATCTCACAGAATTTACCTCAATATCTGAGGATGCGGCAGAGTTGGTCGCGGCGGTTGAAGACTCGGTTGATTTGCGTAATTTGGAAGAGATTTCAGATGCTGTTGCTGAGATACTCTCACGTCATAAAGGTTCGCTTGACCTTGGCGGCCTGAAGTCTCTCTCAGTTGCGGCGGCGGCCTCGCTTGCGAAGCATGACGGTTGGCTGCACATGGAGATTCCCGAGCTAAGTGATGACGCTGCCCTCGCTTTGTCCAAGGGCATTGTCTCTCTTAAATTGACCAAACTCGAGAAGCTCGACGGCACACCTGGACACATTGCGCTTGCCCGGAAGCTTGCCGCCGATGGCACCGTAAATGTCATGTATTATCTCGAAACTGTTTCAAAGGACCTGCTCGCCGCCGTCCCTGAATTTAAGCAAAAGACATGAAAGAAGGCCTGAATTCCAAACCCAGTGTTGGCATCGCAGCTGGTGGTTTGGACGATCTACAGCCAAAGGAAATAATTCAGATTTGTGCGAGCGCCTTGCAGGATATCTCAAACGTGCTCGCGCAAAATATCATAGAAAAGGACACGGTTTTATACAACGATAAGGCGGCGGCCAAATTGATGAAAAAATACATCGATGATGCTCTTTTCTGGCACAACGCAGGATGACCGTTCACGCCATAGCCTGCCCATTCGAAGGTGATATAGAGATAGGCACGCTATGGCCGAAGCCGGTATTAGAAATTTGATTACAACGTCACAAAATCAATGGCTTGCGAACCAGAGAACTTCGGATTGGGGTTCTGCATCCTCCGCCACTATTCTCATTCGAAATTGCCCCAGATCAATGCGTCTTTGCGCAACAGGGCTGACATGGTGGTAACTTCCGCCTAGGGGCTTTGCCATGTTCGCCATGCGACTCCTGCTTCGTACGCATTACCAGCTCGCCATGCTGCTGGTGGCGACGGCATTGCTTGCAAAGGCACTGATCCCCGCAGGCTATATGGTCGCGCCTGCCAGCAAGACCTTCACCGTCAGTATCTGCGTCGATGGCAGCGGCAGCATGCAATCGCGTGCCGTGACGGTTCCGATGAAGCAGGACGGGCCAGACCAAGGCGATGATACCGGTCGTGCGGGCAAAGTGTGCGCCTATTCATCGACATTGATGGCCGGGCTGGGCGGCGCTGATGCGCCCGTCTTGGCGCTGGCCTTTGCCTTCATCCTTGCGCTCGGCTTCCTTCCGAAAACCGGTATTCTGCTCGCACAAGACAACCATCTGCGCCCCCCTTTGCGCGGCCCTCCGGCCCGGAACTGACTTTCCAATCCTTATAGTCAATTCCGCAGGTGCTTCCGCATCCAAGATACATCTGCAAATCCGGAGTAAAATAATGAAATCCAATTCAGCTTTCGCGCTGGCAGGGATCGGCCTTGCAATGCTTGCGACGCCTATCCTTGCACAAAATGTGGCCGCAGGCCCAATTTCGACCAGCAAAGCCTGGACCCGCGAAACCGCCCCCAATCAAAGCGTAGGCGGAGGGTTCCTCACGATCCGCAATGCAGGCAAAACTGACGACAGGTTGCTAACCGCCAGCACTCCGATGGCCGCCGAGGTGCAGATCCATAGCATGAGCATGGACAAGGGGGTCATGAAGATGCGGCAGGTTAAGGAGGGCATTGCCATTCCCGCCGGAAAATCGGTGGAACTGAAACCGGGTGGTTTGCACATCATGTTCATTGGCCTCAAAAAGCCGTTCAAACTGGGTGACAAGATTCCGGTCACCTTGAAGTTCCAACGTGCGGGCGCCGTGAAGGTAAATTTTGACGTGCAGTCCATTTCCTCGACATCTGCGATGGAGGGGCATCATGGCGGACACTGATCAGGATATCGCGAGCAACATCGCCGCGGTTCGCAAACTGCTCTGGCTTGTTGCAGGGGTGGCGGCGCTGCTCGGCGCCATACTGTTCCTGGGCCTGGAAAAGAAAGGCGTTGAGGAACAGGCGCCGGCAACGGCTGCATTGCCATTTGGCGGGCCGTTTGAACTGACTCGATCGGATGGATCGGTATTGACCGACAAAAGTTTGGCCGGACGCCCTTATGCGATCTTTTTCGGGTTCACACGCTGCCCCGATGTCTGCCCGACAACGTTGGCGCGGCTCGCCTTGCTGCGAAAGAAATTGGGAGCGGACGGTGACAAATTCGATATCGTTTTCGTTTCGATCGACCCCGAACGCGACAGGCCGCAAGATATTGGGGCTTATGCAGAAATGTTCGGCACGCCGATTATCGCCGCGACCGGCACCGATGCGCAACTCGCCCAAATCCGGAAAGGCTTTGGCGTTTACGTGAAAAAGCTGCCGCTGGACCCTGCCAAACCTGATGGCGACTACACGATTGACCATACCGCCGGGATTTTCCTGATGGATGCCAGGGGGCGGTTATCCTCAATCATCGACCATCATGAAGCCGAAGAAACCGCTCTCGACAAGCTGCGGATGCTGATTGGCTGACCTGCACAGTCGTTGCCGCAGAGACCATCACTGGGCTTGCAGGTGCGTAATGGAATCGGCATAGCCACCTGCAAGTTCCAGGGGAGTTTTGCATATGAAGACCCGCGCAGCAGTTGCGTTTGAAGCGAAGAAGCCGCTCGAGATTGTCGAGCTTGATCTGGAAGGTCCGAAGGCGGGCGAGGTGCTGGTCGAGATCATGGCGACGGGCATCTGCCACACCGATGCCTATACGCTCGATGGTTTCGACAGCGAGGGGATTTTCCCGAGTGTCCTTGGCCATGAAGGCGCAGGCGTGGTGCGTGAGGTTGGCGCGGGCGTGACCTCTGTAAAGCCCGGCGACCATGTGATCCCGCTCTACACCCCCGAATGCCGCCAGTGCAAAAGCTGCCTTTCGGGCAAGACCAACCTGTGCACCGCGATCCGCGCGACGCAGGGCAAGGGGCTGATGCCCGATGGCACTACGCGCTTCAGCTATAAGGGCCAGCCAATCTATCATTATATGGGTTGCTCAACCTTTTCGAACTTCACCGTGCTGCCCGAAATCGCGGTTGCCAAGATCCGCGAAGACGCGCCGTTCCAGACGAGCTGCTATATCGGTTGCGGCGTGACCACCGGTGTTGGCGCCGTCATCAACACCGCCAAGGTACAAGTGGGCGACAATGTCGTAGTCTTCGGGCTTGGCGGTATCGGCCTCAACGTCATCCAGGGTGCGCGGCTTGCCGGTGCCAACATGATCATTGGCGTCGACATCAACCCCGATCGCGAGGAATGGGGTCGCAAATTCGGTATGACGGCGTTCCTTAACTCCAAGGGCATGAGCCGCGAGGACGTGGTCGCCAAGATTGTCGAGATGACCGACGGTGGCGCGGATTATACCTTTGACGCCACCGGCAATACCGAAGTTATGCGCATCGCGCTCGAAGCCTGCCATCGCGGCTGGGGCACCAGCATAATCATCGGGGTTGCCGAGGCGGGCAAGGAGATTGCCACACGCCCGTTCCAGCTCGTCACCGGGCGCAACTGGCGCGGCACTGCGTTCGGCGGTGCCAAGGGCCGCACCGACGTTCCCAAGATCGTCGACATGTATATGAACGGAAAAATTGAGATCGACCCGATGATCACCCATGTCATGGGTCTCGAGGAGATCAACACTGCCTTCGACTTGATGCATGCGGGCAAGAGCATCCGTAGCGTCGTGGTTTTCTAGAATTTCAACCAAGGAGAGAGACTATGTTTAGCCATGTTATGGTGGGTGCGGACGATATTGCCGCAGCCAAGAAATTTTATGACGCGACCTTCGCGGCTTTTGGAGGCAATCCCGCCATTACCGATGACAATGGTCGACTGATTTACATGCACAATGGTGGGCTCTTTATTGTGACACCACCGATCAATGGTGAGCCCGCTTGCGGCGCCAATGGCGGCACAATCGGTTTTGCGATGACGCCCGAGCAGGCCGACGCTTGGCATGCAGCTGGCGTTGCCAATGGCGGCAAGGCGATCGAAGACCCGCCGGGCTGGCGCGAAGGCGGTTTTGGCCGTCTCTATCTCGCTTATTTGCGTGACCCGACCGGCAACAAGCTCTGCGCTTTGCACCGGGGCTAAAAATTGGACAATGAAGCGCGCCTCTATGCCGAGCTGGAGGCGCGCGGCATTGCATTCAGAGTAGTCGAACACCATGCCGTGTTCACTGTTGATGAAAGCCGGGAGCTCAATGCCAGCCTGCCCGGCGCACATACCAAAAACCTGTTCCTCAAGGATAATGGCGGCCAATTCTGGTTGGTGACCGTGCCCGGGGAAATTCGCGTTGACCTTAAATCCCTGCCGGTCGCAATCGGATCAAAACGCCTGAGCTTTGCCAAGGCCGAAGACCTGCTGCGCCTGTTTGCGCTGACGCCCGGATCGGTGACTCCGCTGGGTGCATTGAATGACGCAGGCGGCGAAGTGCGGGTCGTGCTCGATTCTGAGCTTGCCGATGCGGCAACCGTTTGGGTGCATCCGCTGCGCAACACCGCATCGCTGGGGCTTGCCGGAAGCGATCTGGTCAAGGCACTTGCAGGCTGGGGCCACGAACCCGCAATTACGGAAATTCCGCGCCTCGCCGAGGCTCCATCCACATGAAACGGCTCGCCATCATCTGGCACAGTATGACGGGCGGATCAAAGGCGCTGGCCGAAGCTGCAGCGTCGGGAGCGGCAAATGCGTCTGGTGTTGAAACGCTGTTACTGCACGCCGATGATGCCAGCCCACAAACGCTGCTCGAAGCTGATGGCTATATCTTCGCCTTTCCAGAAAACCTCGCTGCAATCAGCGGGGTGATGAAGGCGTTTTTTGACCGCAGTTATTATTCCTGCCTTGGGCAGATCGAAGGGCGGCCTTATGCGCTGCTGGTATGCGCGGGATCGGATGGAAGCAACGCCGTCCGCCAGGCAGAGCGCATCGCGACCGGCTGGCGGCTGAAACGCATCGCTGATAGCCTGATCGTTTGCACCCACGCGCAAACGCCCGAAGAAATCCTGGCACCCAAAACGATCAGCAAAGCCGACCTCACCATGGCTGGCGAATTGGGCGCAGCCATGGCTGAGGGATTGGCGTTAGGGGTTTTCTAGCGCCGATTAAGCGCGGCGGTGCTCGCTCTTCACCCAGCGTACTGTACCCGACGAGGCACGCATCACGACGCTTTCCGTCGTGATCTTGCCATCGCGGGTGCGCTTTACGCCTTCGAGAAGTGAACCGCTGGTCACGCCGGTCGCCGCAAAGATGCAGTCGCCTTTGGCCAGTTCCTCAAGATCGTAAATCTTGTCGAGATCCTCAATGCCCCATTTGCGCGCGCGTAGGCGTTCATCATCGTTGCGGAACAACAGACGGCCCTTGAACTGACCGCCAACGCAGCGAAGCGCCGCAGCCGCGAGCACCCCTTCGGGTGCGCCGCCGGAGCCCATGTACAGGTCGATCGTCGTGTCCGGGTTGGTGGTTGCGATAACACCAGCCACGTCGCCGTCGGGAATCAGCATGATACCGCAACCCAGCGAGCGCAGTTCTGCGATCAGTTTGTCATGGCGCGGGCGATCGAGAACGCAGACAATGATTTCTTCAGGCGGAACGCCCTTTTCCTTGGCAACGGCAAGGACATTTTCGGTCGGCGTCTTGGCAAGATCGATAATTCCGTGCGAATAGCCGGGGCCGACCGCAAGCTTTTCCATATAGACATCAGGTGCGTTCAAGAGGTTGCCCTCTTCAGCAACCGCGAGCACCGCCATCGCATTTGGTCCAGCCTTTGCCGTGATCGTGGTGCCTTCGAGCGGGTCGAGCGCGATGTCGATCTTGGGCCCCTTGCCCGGCGCATTGCCGACCTTTTCACCGATATAGAGCATCGGTGCTTCGTCGCGTTCACCCTCACCGATTACAACGGTGCCGTCCATATAAAGGTCGTTGAGCGCAGTGCGCATCGCTTCGACGGCAGCAGCGTCCGCCGCCTTTTCATCACCCCGGCCGATCATGCTGGCAGCTGCCATAGCCGCAGCTTCGGTCACGCGTACCATTTCGAGGACAAGGACGCGGTCCATTGCGCCGCCAGCCAATTCTCCTGTTGGTTGCGTCGTCATTTCATTCTCCCAATATGTGCATGACCATCGGTTCGCCCTGCAGGCTGTCAGAGCCTTTGAGGGCGGCGAGGGTATCGGTTACGGCCTGCTCACGCGCTTCGTGCGTGACCATGGCAATCAGCGCCGATCCGTCACCGACTTCGCGCTGGATCAGACTCTCGATCGAAAGCCCAGCGTCGCGCATCGCGGCGGCGATTTCGGCAAGCACACCCGGTCGGTCGGCAACGAGCATGCGCAAATAGGTTTTGTTGATCCGGTGCGCAGCGGCGGCGCGCGGCAGTTCTTCGAGTTCGGTGGTCGGCACCGAAAAAGCCGGGCCGGTTTCCTTGCGCGCGATATCGACAAGATCGGCAACCACCGCCGAGGCAGTGGGCCGATCGCCCGCACCCGCGCCCTGGAAAAGCAGGCGGCCAGAGAAATTGCCTTCTGCAACAACTGCGTTGGTTGCGCCGGTTACGTTGGCGAGCGGATGGTCGATCGGTACAAGGCAGGGCTGCACACGCTGGAACAGCGAGGATCCCCCATTTTCACCATCGACTTCGGCAAGGCCGATCAGGCGGATGCGATATCCCAATGCCTGCGCCTGCGCGATATCGGCGGCGATGATCTTGCGAATGCCGCGAATATCGACACCATCAAAATCGATGCGGCTGCCAAAGCTGAGCGAGGCGAGGATAGAAAGCTTGTGCGCGGCATCGACACCATCAATGTCGAAGCTGGGATCGGCCTCTGCAAAGCCCTTGGCCTGTGCGTCCGAAAGCACTTCGGCGAAATCACGGCCATCGCGTTCCATCGCCGAAAGGATGAAGTTGCAGGTGCCGTTGAGGATGCCGTAAACGCGGTCGATGCGGTTGGCCGCTGCACCATCGCGCAACCCCTGTATCACCGGAATGCCGCCCGCAACTGCTGCTTCGAATTTCAGCGGTGCACCCTTGGCATCGGCAAGTGCGCCAAGCTCTGCGCCATGATGTGCAATCATTGCCTTGTTCGCAGTCACCAGCGCCCGGCTGGCGCCCAGCGTTTCGCGAGCGAGCGTCAGCGCAGGGCCATCCGATCCGCCTACCAGTTCGACCACCACATCGACATCGGGTGCGGTGGCGAGTTCGCCCATATCATCAACCCAGCGATAGGTCGAAAGGTCGACGCCGCGATCCTTCGAGCGGTCGCGTGCAGTGATTGCGGTGATTTCAATCGGCCGACCGGCGCGGCGCGAAATAAGTGCGCGATTTTCTTCGACAAGCTGGATGACGCCGGTGCCCACCGTTCCCAGCCCGGCCAATCCGATACGAAGCGCGTTTGCCATAAAACCCCGAATTCCTTTTTCGCGGCTGCGCCTAGTGCAAAATCCCTTGCTTGGCCAGCCTTTGCTTGCCGGAATTTGTGTCCAACCCTATAGGCGCGACATGAACGACCAACCGACCATCCTCATCCTCGCAGGCAAACGCGACGGGAAGCTTGATCCGCTCGCCGAACGCGCGGGCGTCAGCCACAAATGCCGTGTGCCCATCAACGGCAAACCGCTGCTCGAATGGGTGGCCGAAGCGGTTGGCCCAGCCTTTCCAGAGGCGAAAGTCCTGATTTCGATCCACGACCCGGCAGTGATTACCGATTTGCCAGCAGTTGCGGCGCTGCAGACTGCCGGTCGATTGGTGCTGTGCGAGGCACAGGCCGGAATTGTCGAAAGCGTCGAACACGCCATCGCGCTTGCGGGTGGCGATGCCGCCTTTCCATTGCTGATCACGACCGCCGACAATGTGCTCGCCGAAAGCGGTTACCTTCAGGGCGTGCATCGCGACGCGCTCGCCAGCGAAGGCGATGCGGTGGTCGTTCTTGCAACGCGCGAATCCATTCGTGCGGCCCATCCCGATGGGCAACGCAAATTCTATGAATTCAGCGATGTTGCGATTTCCAACTGCAATGTCTTTTGGCTGCGCAATAGCAAGGCGTTGCGCGCGACCGAGGCGTTCCGTGAAGGCGGCCAGTTCGCCAAGAATCGCGCCCGCATTGCCAAGGCATTCGGTATCCTCAACTTAATCCGGTTTCGGCTGGGCTGGTGGACGCTCGACAAGGCTTTCAAAGCCATTTCCCGCCGCTTTGGTGTTCGGGTTGTACCGCAGATTACCCCGGATGGCGCGTTTGCGATCGATGTCGACAATGAGCGGACCTATGGAGTGGCCGAACTGCTGCTAAAGGCCCGCAAAGGCTGACACACGCTCCTGCTGAATAGCAGCTGGAGCATTGCCTAGTCGGTGAATTCAACCTTGGCGCGCCACAATGTCATCCAGCTGCGGGCGCCATTGCATTCATCGATTCCTGTCGCCTCGACCAGGCGGAACTGATTGCCATCCCAGACATAATTGGCCGAACGACCGCAATCGCCAAGCCCGCGCCCTTTGTGGAAGCTGTTGAGCTGTTGGTTTGCCGCATCCCATTCGGGATTGGAAAGGAGAACCGCGCCACCCATGCCTTCATCCGGCTTTTCCGGATAATCAAAGCGCGCTGGTGTGAAGCTCCATCTCCGGCCATCGGTCGAGCTTCCCACATAGGGTGCCATCGTCATATTATAGGCTCCGGCGCCACAGCCCACCAGTATCAGAACTTTGTTCACGCCGCCGTTTTTGCCAAGGCTGAACGCGCTGTTTTCGGTTACCGCAAGCTGCTCTGCAGGGCATTGCGATTTTTCGACGACAGCAATGATGGTGCCCGCATCGGGAACTGCGCCAGCCTTGCCAATCCGTTGGGCGGCAATGACAGGCAATGGCATGGATTTGGGTTGCACCGTCCTTCGACCGGAAAGGAAAAGCGCATTGCGGGTACGTGCCCGATTTTGGAGGTGATCGATGTGGATCAGCGCCGCAGCAGATCCATTCAACGAACGTTCGCCCAGTTTGGTGCCGTCGGCGCCCAGAATGACCATTTTCCGCCCGCGCCCTATCGCCCTAGCCACGCGCAGTGCATTTGAAGGCGCTGCCTCAATTGCCCATTCGCCCTTCGAAAGCATGCCGCTATCGATCAATCTGCCGTCTATCAGCAGCCGGTAACGATCGCCTTTGGGTTCCGAAAGCCCGATCTTGACACTTACCGTGTCAGCCCCGCTATCGCGTGTGATCCGCACCCAGGTCTTGTCAGCCAAATCGCCATCGGGCGCCATGGAAACCGCCTCGCACGCCAGGCTGTTGTCGCAAGCTGCCGCCCAATCCTTGCGAAAAAATTGCTCTCCCAAGGTTACAGGCGCAGCAACTGCCGGCATCGCCAGAAGCGATCCCGCGACAACGGTTCGGACAAAATGCAAGCTCATGGCAAACAGTCTATCGCCAACCGCCTTGCTACGCTAGGGGGGCGCCGAACATAATCGAAGGGGTCAAAATCTATGCGCACGGTTGCAGTTATCGGGGCAGGGCAAATGGGATCCGGCATTGCGCAAGTCAGCGCTGCTGCGGGTTATCATGTGCTGCTTTCGGACGTCGACATCGCCCGCGCACAGGCCGGCAAGGATGGCATCGCCAAGGCAGTGCACCGTCTGGTCGAACGCGAGAAAATTGGGGTTGCCGAGGCCGAACAGCTTATTTCGCGCATCGAACCGGTGGCAAGCTATGAGCCGATGGCATCGGCGGGCCTGGTAATCGAAGCGGCAACCGAGCGCGAAGACATCAAACGCAAGATCTTTGAAGAGGTGGGCAAGGTGCTGGGACACCAGGCTGTGCTCGCGACCAACACCTCGTCCATCCCGATCACCCGCATGGCACAATCCTCGCCAGATCCAGCCCGCTTCATCGGCGTGCACTTCTTCAATCCCGTGCCTGTCATGGGCCTGATCGAGGTGATCCGCGGCTTGGCGACATCCGAACAGACCGTGGAAAAGGTGCGGATGTTTGGCGATGCGCTGGGCAAGTCGATGGTCTTTGCCGAAGACGTACCCGGTTTCATCGTGAACCGCATATTGATGCCGATGTTGAATGAAGCCTGCTTTTCGCTGGGTGAAGGCGTCGCCTCGATCCGGGATATCGATATGGCCTGCCAGATTGGTCTCAACCATCCGATGGGCCCGCTGACGCTGGCCGATTTCATCGGGCTCGATACCTGCTTCGAAATCATCAAGGTGTTGCACGATACAACAGGCGACTCGAAGTATCGACCTGCCCCGCTGCTGGTGAAATATGTCGAGGCTGGATGGCTCGGCCGCAAGACCAAGCGCGGCTTTTATGATTATACCGGAGACGTGCCAGTACCGACACGTTGAACCGCCAAAGCCACAATGCAAAAGGGCCTCGAAAGAGGCCCTTTTTTTGTTCGCTAATTAAGCCGTCCGATTATTCAGCGAGACGCTCGACATTGGTTGCCGAAAATTTACCGCGACGATCGACTTCAATGTCGAATGCCAGACGGTCATTCTGGGTCACCTGGCCGACACCCGAACGTTCAAGCGCAGAAATGTGCACGAACACATCTTCACCGCCATCGTCACGCTGGATGAAACCGAATCCCTTCATGTCGTTGAAGAATTTGACGGTGCCATTGGCGCGTTCGCCAGTCGATTCGCGCATCGGGCCACGCTGGAAGCCGCCGTCACGATCACCACCACGGTTGAAGCCGCCACGGTCACCGCCGCGATCGCCGCGGTCAAAACCGCTGCGTTCAGGACGCGGCGCGCGCTCGGGAACGGGAAGCGGATCGCCGTCGATCACGAGATCGGTTGCCGAGACCTTGCCGCCGCGGTCAACAAGCGTGAATTCCAGCGGTTGTCCTTCGGCAAGACCCGTAAGGCCTGCCTGCTCGACAGCACTGATATGGACAAACACATCGTCGGGGCGGTCATCAACCTGGATGAAGCCGAAGCCCTTCTGATTGTTGAAGAATTTGACTACACCCTTGCCATTGCCGACTACTTGAGCAGGCATTGCAGGGCCGCGCGGTGCGCCGCCGCGGAAGCCACCGCCACCGCCGCCGCCAAAGCCGCCACCGCCACCACGGGGGCCACCAAAGCCGCCGCCTGAGCGCTCGCCACCGCGCAATTCGCCGGGGAATGAGGGGGCATCAAAACCGAAATTGTCGTCGCCAAAACGGTCACGCTTGTCACGGCCACGGCCACGACGCTTGTCATTAAAACTCATGTTCGAACTAATACTTTCCCGTCGCCCACAAAATTCGATCCACGCAGAACAGGACGAATATTCCACATTTCCCGCGACATGCCACTGGCTTCCGCAATATCAGGTTATACCCTATGCGCGGAATGCGCGATAGCAAATAATGCAATACACCTAAATCAAGGTAAAAGTCGTAAACCTTGCCTTGTCGGCGTTGCTGGGGCACAGGAAGAGCCATTCAATACGACAAAGAAAGTTTGAACGCGGATGAGCGTTTTCCTCCACGAAGAAGACCTGCCCGATGGCGTGCTGGAAGGCACCTCGGCGTTGGCGGTCGATACCGAAACCATGGGCCTCAACACATTGCGCGACCGGTTGTGCCTGTTGCAGATTTCCGACGGAGGCGGCGATGAACATCTCATCCGCTTCGGCCCAGGTAGCAATTATGCCGCGCCCAATCTGCGACGGATATTGGGCGACCCCAACCGCTTGAAACTTTTCCATTTTGCTCGCTTCGACCTTGCCGCAATCGAGCATTATCTGAAGGTGACAGCGGCCCCGCTTTTCTGCACCAAGATCGCTTCGCGCCTCACCCGCACCTTCACCGATCGCCATGGCCTGAAGGAGTTGGTCAAGGAATTGCTCGGCACCGATATCTCCAAACAGCAGCAATCGAGCGACTGGGGCGGGCCGGTTTTGAGCGAAGCGCAAAAGGATTATGCGGCTAGCGATGTCCGCTTCCTGCACCGCCTGCACGCCGAATTCGTAATCCGACTCGAACGCGAGGGACGCAGCGAAATCGCGCAGGCCTGTTTCGATTTCCTGCCCCATCGCGCCCGACTCGACCTTATGGGTTGGCCCGAAGACGATATTTTCGCACACAGCTAAGCCGCCATTCAGCGAACGGAAGCCAAAACAGCACCATGTCAGAACTTGCCGACCGGGAACGCACGCTAAGGCAGGATTTTGCTGCCCCTGGTGGTCGTCATGACCGGCTGGTGCGGATATTGCGCGTCGGCTTGCCCAGCATCATCGGAGTCCTTGTTGCGCTGCTTGTTGTCAGCCCCTTCTCCAACACCCAGGAAATGAGCTTCGTCCTCGCCAAGGATGAGGTGAATATGGCACGCGAACGGATGCGGCTCACCAACGCCATGTACCGCGGTGAAGACAGCCGTGGCCGCCCCTTCACCTTACGCGGCGGTAGTGCGGTCCAGAAAAGTTCGGCAGAGCCGATAATCCGGCTCAACGATCTTTCAGGCGAGATGCTGATGGCAAGTGGGCCGGCGCGGCTGGTTGCTGGCCAAGGTTATTACAACCTCGAAACAGAGCGCGTCCGCGTTGAAGGCCCGATGTCTTATACCGGTGGCGATGGTTTCAGCCTGACCGCCAATAATGTGGAATTTGCCATGAAGACCCGCCAGATCGAGAGCTTCGGTCCGGTCAACGGCACGACCAAGGTTGGCTCGTTCAGCGCGGGCAAATTGCGCGCGGATGTCGATGCGCGCATCGTCCGCCTGGAGGGTGGAGCGCATTTGCGCATAGACCAGAATGCGATTAGATAGGGCCATGATGTCAAAGTCTTTCCTGCCGATCATGCTTGCCAGCGCGTTGGGAACTGCAGCGCTGCTGTCGGTTGCCGCACCCGCACAGGTGATCCGCAACCATAACAGCAACGCGCCGGTTGATTTTGATGCTGGTGCCATCGAATTGCAGGATCGCGCAGACCGCGTCATCCTGACGGGCGGGGTGACTGCGACACAAGCGGGGCTCACCTTACGTGCCACGCGCGTGACGGCGGCCTATAGCAGCAATGGCGGCATTGATGTGAACCGCCTCGACGCAGTAGGTGGCGTCACCATAACCAAGGATGATTTGCGCGCGACAAGCGATGCCGCGATTTACGATCTGGGATCGAACCTCATCACCTTGCTCGGCAATGTACGCCTCACACAGGGTGCGAACCGTTTGAACGGAGCGCGCATTGTCATCGATCTTAATGCCGGTCGTTCGACCATCACCGGCAGCAATTCGGCCCCCGGTACCAGCGGCCGCAATGGCCGGGTGACCGGCACATTCACCGTCCCGCAACGCAAGAACTGAACCATTTCGGACCAGAGTTAGGGCTTTTTGGGCCCACTCTTTGCTGTTCATGCACGAATCCTGCCAATTGCGGCCAATGCATGCTTTTCTTGCCGCTTTTTGCAGGGTATTGCTGCGTTCGAACAGTGAAGGAACCGAAACGGGATGAGCCTCGACCAACTATCAGGCGCTGAAAAGCACGGGCATGAATCCCCAGCAAGCGCCGTGACCGAAGAAGGTTTGACGTCGGGTCTGGCCGTGGTTTCGATTGCAAAAAGCTACGACAAACGCGCGGTGCTGACTGATGTTTCGCTATCGGTGGCAAAGGGTGAAGTCGTTGGCCTGCTCGGCCCCAATGGCGCGGGCAAGACAACCTGCTTCTATTCGGTAATGGGCTTGGTGAAGCCCGATTCCGGCCGGATCATGCTGAATGGCGAAGATATCACCCGCCTGCCCATGTATCGCCGTGCCATTCTCGGACTTGGCTACCTACCGCAGGAAACATCGATCTTCCGAGGGCTTTCGGTTGAACAGAATATCATGGCGGTGCTCGAACTGGCCGAACCAGACAAGGCGGCACGCGAGGCACGGCTCGAGCAATTGCTCGAAGAATTCGGCCTCACGCGTTTGCGCTCCGCATCGGCGATGGCGTTGTCGGGTGGCGAAAGACGGCGCTGCGAAATCGCCCGCGCCTTGGCGGCGAATCCCTCGATCATCCTGCTAGACGAGCCCTTTGCCGGCATCGACCCAATCTCGATCAACGACATTCGCGACCTTGTGAAGGGATTGAAGCAGCGCGGCATCGGCGTGCTGATCACCGACCATAATGTCCGCGAAACGCTCGACATCGTTGACAGGGCCTGCATCATCTATGGCGGCCAGGTGCTGTTCGCCGGTTCGCCCGAAGACCTAGTGAAGGATGCCAATGTCCGAAGGCTCTACCTTGGCGAAGGGTTTGAGATGTGAGTTAGCGCTGATGGCGCGTGTGACTGCATCCCCGAACGGCTGAAACGGACATGGCCCTAGCCCCCCGCCTCGATCTTCGGCAGACCCAATCGCTGGTGATGACGCCGCAGTTGCAGCAGGCGATCAAGTTGTTGGCGCTGTCTTCGCTGGAAATCGACGCCTTCATTGCCGAGGAACTGGAACGCAATCCGTTGCTCGAAATCGCTTCAAGCGATGCACCGGGCGATAACGAAGGCCCTGAATTACCTGATACCCCGCTCGCTGCCGAAAATCTGGGCAGCGACCAGTTGATGAACGATGGCGATTTCGGCACCGGCAGCGAAGCGCTCGATACCGATTTCTCGCAGGTGGAATTTGAACCCGGCGAGGGTGGCGGCGCTGGCGCAGACGGAATGCTGGGGATGAACGGCATTGACGTGCGCGGTTCCGACTTTGGCGAAGGCCCCGATTTCGATGCCTTTGCCGCGCCCGATATCAGCCTTCGCGAGCATTTGATGCAACAGGCCGGTGCCTGTGCCTCGGGCAGGCAATTGCTGCTGCTTGAGCAACTTATCGAACATATTGAGCCATCAGGCTGGCTCGGGGTCGACCTGATGGGGCTGGCTTACCGGCTTGGCGTGCCACTTGCAGAAATGGAGGAAACGCTCGCAGTGCTCCAGACTTTCGATCCGACTGGGGTCGGGGCCCGCGATCTGGCCGAATGCATTGCGCTGCAAGCGAAGGAAGCGGATCGTTACGACCCTTGCATGGCAAGGCTGATCGACAATCTGGATCTAGTTGCGCGGGGAAGCTTTGATCAGCTCAAACGGCTGTGTCGGGTCGACGACGAAGATTTGCGCGACATGCTGGTCGAACTGCGCAGCTATGATCCGAAACCGGGTCTGCGGTTTGATAGCGATGATGCCGCCGTCGCGGTCACTCCTGACATTTTCGTGACCGCACAAGGCAAGGGCTGGGCGATCGAGCTCAACAGCGCCAACCTGCCGCGGCTGCTCATCAATCGGAGCTATTATGCCGAAATGGGCGGCGGGGGAGATGACAAGGCTGCGAACAACTGGCTGAACGAGGCATTGGCGGACGCCAATTGGCTGATCAAGGCGATGGACCAGCGCCAGCGCACCATCATGAAGGTCGCGCAGGAAATCGTGAAGCAGCAGGAAGGCTTTTTCCGCGAAGGCGTGTCCAGGCTGAAACCACTGACGTTGCGACAGGTGGCGGAAGAAATCGACATGCACGAATCAACCGTCAGCCGTGTCACCAGCAACAAATATCTCCACTGTTCACGCGGACTATTCGACCTGAAATATTTCTTCTCCAGCGGGGTCGGTTCAGCCGACGGCGATGGTGCATCGGCAGAGGCCGTCAAGGCCGCGATCAAGGCCCTGATCGACGCAGAGGCTCCCGATGACATTTTGTCCGACGACACGCTGGTCGACATGCTCAAGGAAAAAGGTTTCGACATCGCCCGTCGCACCGTTGCCAAATATCGTGAGGCGATGGGGATCGGCTCGAGCGTGCAACGTCGGCGTGCGAAGAAGATGGGGCGTTAGGCGAGCACCCGCCCCAACGCATCCTTCCATCCTGCCAGTCGAGCTTCTCGCGCTTTGGTGTCCATTGCCGGGCTGAACCGCCCGACCTTGCCGCGCATCACCGAAGCATTGGCAAGCGAGCTGTACAGCCCTGCACCTACACCCGCCAGCATCGCAGCGCCCAAGGCCGTGGTTTCGACAAAGTCCGGACGCTCTACCTCGACGGCCAAAATGTCCGCCAGATCCTGTACCATCCAGCCGTTTGACACCATGCCGCCATCGACGCGAAGTTCGGCCCAGTCCGCACCGTCGGCGGCAAAGGCGGTTTTGAGGTCGTGGGTCTGGTGCGCCATCGCCTCCAACGCGGCGCGCGCGACATGTGCCTTTTTGGCGGCAAAGGTCAGCCCGTGGATCGCGGCGCGCGCGGCGGGCTGCCAGTGCGGCGCGCCGAGGCCTGATAGTGCCGGGACCAGATAGACCCCGCCATTATCCTCTACACTGCGCGCGAGCGGTTCGGTGTCGGGCGAGGCGTCGATCAGGCCAAGGTCATCGCGCAGCCACTGGATCAAACTGCCAGCAACAAAGACTGAGCCTTCGAGCGCATAATGCCGTTCCCCTCCCAATTGCCAGGCTACCGTTGCCAGCAGGCGGTTGGTCGATTTGGGCAAGGTCCGCCCGGTCTGGGTGAGCACGAATGCGCCAGTGCCGAAGGTTGCCTTGGTCTGGCCGGGTTCGAGGCAGCTTTGTCCGATCAGCGCCGCCTGCTGGTCCCCCGCCATTCCGGTGATTGCAATGGGTGCGCCAAACAAGCTGGCTTCCGTCATCCCCAATTGTCCCGCGCTGTCGCAGATTTCGGGCAGGATCGAGCGCGGCACGCCGAACAGGCTGAGCAGGCCATCATCCCAATCGCCGCTGCCTATCGCCATCAGCGCGGTGCGGCTGGCATTGCTGGCATCGGAGACATGCACCTTGCCGCCAGTCAGGCGATAGACGAGATAGCTCTCGATCGTCCCGACCGCGAGGTTGTCCCCAGCCTCCTTCAACTGCGGCCAATTCTGAAGCGCCCAGCCGATCTTCGATCCGGAGAAATAGGGATCGAGCAGCAGCCCGGTTTTGGCCTGCACATCGGGTTCGTTGCCCGCTGCCTTCAGCGCCTCGCAATTGTCCGCCGTGCGCCGATCCTGCCAGACGATCGCACGCGCCAGCGGCTCGCCAGAGCACCGATCCCAGAAGACCACCGTCTCACGCTGGTTGGTGATGCCAATGCCGGCAATGGCATGCGCCCCGCCAGCCTGTGCCACCATCTCGCGCGCGCATTCGAGCGTAAGACCCCAGATTTCGGCGGCATCATGCTCGACAAGACCGGGCGCGGGATAATGCTGCGTCAGAGGACGCTGCGCACTACCAAGACATGTGCCGTCCTTCGCAAACAGCATCGCCCGTGTTGAAGTGGTGCCTTCGTCGATGACGAGGATGTGGTCGGTCACTTTCTTCTCCCCTCCCGTTTACGGGAGGGGCCGGGGGAGGGCCAGGCATCGGCGCTCCTTCTCAGGCCCTCCCCTAACCCCTCCCGCATGCGGGAGGGGGACGGTGCGTTCTGCACTGGAAATGCTGCAACCCAACCCTTGGGTCAAGTCGCCAAAACCTTGCATCCCCCCACAAACGCTATAGCGTGCCTGTCGAGGAGAGAGTCGACCATGCCAATAACCCATCATCGCACTTGCAGCATATGCGAAGCCAATTGCGGGATCATCGTCACCGCCGAGGGACGCGACATCATTTCGATCAAGGGCGATCCCGATAATGCGCTCTCGCGCGGGCATATCTGCCCCAAGGCGACTGCGCTGGCCGATTTGCAAAATGATCCGGACCGGCTGCGCAAACCGTTGAAACGCAATGGCGACAATTGGGAAGAAATCGGCTGGGAACAGGCCTTTGCCGAAATTGGCGAGCGTACCCGCGAAATCCTTGCGCGCGATCCCGGCGGTGCGGCTATGTATATCGGCAACCCCAATGCCCATAGCTATGCCAATTCGCTAGTGTCGAGCGAGCTCAAGAAAGCGCTGGGTCTCAAGAACATCTATTCGGCGAGCACCGTCGACCAAATGCCGCACATGGTCGCGAACCTCGCGCTTTTCGGCCATTCGGGGCTGTGGGGCGTTCCCGATATCGACCGCACCGAAACGATGATCATCCTAGGTGGCAACCCGATGGCATCGAATGGCAGCGTCTGGACCGTCCCCGATTTCCGCAATCGGGCGAAAGCGCTGCAAAAGCGCGGCGGACAATTGGTGGTGATCGATCCGCGACGGACGGAAACCGCAAAGATTGCCGACAGGCACCTGTTCATCCGCCCGGCAACCGACGGGTTGTTGCTGGTGGCATTGCTGAAGGCAGTGCTCGCGCATCCACAGCGCCCTGCGCTTCCCGATTATATCGACAATCTGGATGCCGTTGCCGAAGCGATTGCAGGTTTCGACGGCGCTGCTTGTGCAGCGCAGTGCGGCGTTTCCCTGCCCGACATCCGTTGGCTGGCGGATCGCATGGTGAGGGGCCCCGCGGCACTTTACGGCCGTATCGGTGCAGCTACGCAGAGCTTTGGTACATTGAACGCGTGGCTGATTGCACTCATCAACATCGCCTCTGGGCAGTTGGACCGAGAAGGCGGGCTCCTTTTCCCGACACCGCTGGTTGATACCGTCGAGATGGCCGGGCCAGGTTCGATCGGGCGTCGCCACTCACGCGTTTCAGGGCATCCTTTGGTGATGGGCGAATTTCCCGCTGCCACGCTGGCCGAGGAAATCGAAACGCCGGGCGAAGGCCAGATCAGGGCGCTGTTTGTTGTCGCGGGCAATCCGGTGCTTTCAACGCCCAATGGCCGACGGCTCGATAAGGCGCTTGAAAGCCTCGACCTGATGGTCTCGATCGACATGTACCGCAACGCCACCAGCCGCCGAGCGCATTATATCCTGCCCCCGGCGGGGCCGCTGGAGCGGGAGCATTACGGTCTGTTCCTGCTGCCCATTGCGATCCGCAACTTCGGAAAATTCTCGAAACCGCTGTTTGAGGCGGAGGAAGGAACGCTGCAGGATTGGCAGATATTGCGCAAACTGGCCGAGGCGATATCGGGTGTACCGATCGAGCGCGCTACCCCGCGCGAATTGCTCGACAATCTTCTGAAAGCCGGCCCCTATGGCGTATCGCTGGCAGAGGTTGAAGCGGAACCGAGTGGCAAGGATTTCGGTCCATTGCAAGCTGGTCGCCTTCCCGAACGGCTGCGGACGCCGACAAAGAGGATCGACTGCGCGCCTGCCACGCTGTTGGCTGATCTCGAAAGGCTCCACGCAACATTGGCGCATCAAAATGATGATCGCCTGCGGCTGATCGGGCGGCGCCATGTGCGGTCGAACAACAGTTGGCTGCACAACAGCCCGCGGCTTGTAAAGGGGCCCGAGCGCTGCACGCTGATGATCCATCCCGACGATGCCCGCGCGCGCAATCTGGGGGATGGATCGCTGGCAGAAGTCTCTTCAAAAAGCGGCGTGATCAAGCTTCCGGTCGAGGTGACCGACGACATGATGCCGGGAACGGTTTCGATACCGCATGGCTGGGGCCACAACCTGCCCGGCGTTTCGATGGCGGTCGCGCAAGCGCATGCCGGGGCGAGCATAAACGATCTGACCGAAGAAGACGCGCTCGATCCGCTTTCGGGTAATGCCGCCTTTTCAGGCGTGCCGGTGGAGGTGAGGCCTGCGGCTTGAGGAATCTGTCCCCCTCCCGCTTGCGGGAGGGGCTGGGGGAGGGCCTGTAACGTCATCAGGCTCGCTGCGCTCGCCCCCTCCCCTAACCCCTCCCGTGAACGGAAGGGGGATCGAAGTCACCGCTCCTTGGTCGCGCTGAAAGTCAGATCGGGATTTTTTTCCTGCTGGTAGCCGACATCCCATGACGAGCGGGCCATGAAGACCGGGTTGCCATCACGGTCTTTCGCCATATTGCCGCCGTTGAACTGGGCAAACGCCTTGAGCGCGGCATCGCTGCCAATCAGCCAGCGGGCGGTGTCATAAGGCGCAGGTTCGAGGAACGCATCGACCTTATACTCGGCCTCAAGCCTCGAAATCAGCACGTCGAGCTGGAGCTGGCCGACGACGCCGACCACCCAGTTCGAACCGATCTCCGGATAGAAAACCTGGATCACGCCTTCTTCGGACAGGTCATCGAGCGCCTTGCGCAACTGCTTGGTCTTGGTCGGATCGCGCAGCACCACGCGGCGCAAGATTTCCGGCGCGAAGTTGGGCAGGCCGGTGAAGCGCACGCCGTTTTTCTCGCTCAGCGTATCGCCGACGCGCAGCGTTCCATGGTTAGGAATGCCGATGATGTCGCCGGGTTCAGCCGTATCGGCAATCTCGCGGTCTTGCGCAAAGAACAGGATGGGCGAATGAATTGCGACCGGCTTGCCAAGGCCCGAAGGCGTCAGCTTCATCCCACGTTTGAACGTGCCCGAACAGAGCCGCATGAAGGCGATACGATCGCGGTGCTGAGGGTCCATATTGGCCTGCACCTTGAAGATGAAACCGGTGACTTCGCCATTGTCCGGCGAAATCTCGCCCGCTTCGCTTGGTTGCGGGCGCGGTGGCGGCGCGAATTTGGCAATCGCATCGATCAGCTCGCTGACACCGAAATTCTTGAGTGCGGAGCCGAAATAGACCGGGGTCAGGTCACCGTGCCGATAGGCCTCCAGATCAAATTCGGGATAGCCTGCCTGCGCCAGTTCGACTTCTTCGGCGACTTCGGCAGGCAATGTCGGGTTTGCGTCAATTTTGCCGAGAAATTCGCGGCTATCGCCTTCGGGGCGCGAAACAGCGCCGGTGGCGAAATCGAGTATCCCTTCAAAGGTGCCGCCCATGCCCACGGGCCAGCTCATCGGGCAGACATCAAGCGCAAGCTTGTCAGCAACCTCGTCGAGTATCTCGAAACAGGGGCGGCCCTCGCGATCGACCTTGTTGACGAAAGTGATGATCGGCACCGACCGGAGACGGCAGACCTCGAACAGCTTCAACGTTTGCGGTTCGATACCCTTGGCAGCGTCAATCACCATGATCGCGGAATCGACCGCGGTCAGCGTGCGGTAAGTGTCTTCGGAAAAGTCCTCGTGACCGGGCGTATCTAGCAGGTTGAAGACAATCCCGTCTTTCTCAAACGTCATCACCGAGCTGGTGACCGAGATGCCGCGCTGCTGCTCGATCTTCATCCAGTCCGAACGCGCGCGACGCGCGGCACCGCGCGCCTTGACTTCACCAGCCAAGTGGATTGCGCCGCCTTGAAGCAGCAGTTTTTCAGTCAACGTCGTTTTACCCGCGTCAGGGTGCGAAATAATCGCAAAGGTACGGCGGGTGGCCCAAGGTGCAGTGGTCATGGCCGCGGCGCATAGCGGGGATGACGATGGGGGTCTAGCCCAGTCCCTTGCGCAACATCCGGTTTACGACCTCGGCAATGTCTTCAACCGCACGTTCTTCCCCCAAGACACCATAGCGAAGGCCGAGGAAAACGTTCATTCCCATGATCGCCCATGCATGCGCCTCATCGATCGGACCTGATAGTTCGCCGCGCGTTTCGGCAGCCTTCAAACGTTCAAGGATACGTTCGACCGTCGTGCCATAATGCGCCCTCCAGGCATCGGGAGCGACGAATTCAGCCTCATCGATAATCCGATAGATTTCCTTATGTTGCCGCGCGAACAACAGGAAAGCGGCGAGCGCGCGGCCTTCGGCATCGATCTGGTCGCCTGCGCCGGGCAACACAGGCGCAACATGGTCGCGCACCTGCCCCGACATGTCTTTTACCAGCGCTCGGAACAGCGATTCCTTCGAATCGAAATAGGTATAGAAACTGCCGAGCGCGACGCCGGCGCGGCTGGTGATGCTGACGACCGAACTATCGTGAAACCCTTTTTCCCCGAATTCCGCACGCGCAGCATCAAGCAGCGCACGTAAAGTGCGACGACCGCGTTCAGTGCGCGGTGCCTTGTCTTCCCCCGTCATTGTTGCATCCATGCCACGCATGGCGACCATTTGCAAAATTCCTCTCGTTAAAGTTGAAAGATGGTTCAACTTTCAGTATGGAGCAAGCAGAAAATAGCGGGGCAGCCGCATATTCGAATGCATGGAAGAGAGGATTTTATGAAATTCCAATCATTTACACGCGCAGTTCTGATGTCGGGGATAGCGCTTGGCTCCGTTACGGCCATGGCCGCTCCGGTTTGGGCGCAGGATGAAGCAGCCGCCGAAGAAGCCGATGCAAGCGGCGAAATCATCGTCACCGCCCGCCGCCGAGAAGAAAGCCTGATCGACGTTCCGATTTCGGTCACCGCAATTTCGGGCGATACGCTCGCTGCGCAAGGCGCGGTCGATATCACTGCCTTGCAGGACAAGGCGCCGAACATGACGCTGCAGATCGCGCGTGGTTCGAACTCCACCCTCATCGGTTTCATTCGCGGCGTCGGCCAGCAGGATCCGCTTTGGGGCTTTGAACCTGGTGTCGGTCTGTATGTCGACGATGTCTATGTTGCGCGTCCCCAAGGTGCGGTGCTCGACATCTTTGACGTTTCGCGCGTCGAAATATTGCGCGGCCCGCAGGGCACGCTCTACGGCCGCAACACCATTGGTGGCGCCGTCAAATACGTCACCAATCGCCTCGGCAATGAATTCAGCGGCAAGGTCCGTGCAGCTTATGGTTCGTACAACCAGGTCGACCTGGTCGGGCAGATCACTATTCCCCTCGGCGATACCTTCTCGATCGGCGGTGCAGTTGCCTGGTACCAGCGCGATGGTTTTGGCGAAAATCTGAACACGGGCGCAGAGCATTATAACAAGGATGTTCTTGCCGGTCGCATCTCGGCCGAATTCGCACCTTCGGATACGGTCTTCATCCGCGTTGCTGCCGACAAGATCATCGACAAATCGAACCCGCGCCACGGCACACGCCTCGTCGGCAATGGTGGCGTCGCAGCGTTCGAACCGACCGCAAGTGTGTATGATACCCGCGCCGGCATTGGCGATGACAACAAGGTCGAAACGCAGGGCGTATCATTGACCGCCGAGTTCGGTCTTTCCGACACTCTGACCTTCAAGTCGATTTCGGCTTATCGTGATGGCCATACCGACACCGTCATCGATTTCGATAACACGCCGGGGCCCGTGCTCGACGTTCCCGCATTCTACGATGACCGCCAGTTCACACAGGAACTGCAGTTGCTGTTCGACGGCGACCGCTTCCAGGGCGTTGCCGGTCTCTATTATCTCGATGCCCGTGCAAGCGGCGCTTTCGATACGGTCTTGGGTGCGTTGAACACCACCACCCTCACCTCGGGTACGGTCAAGACCAAGAGCTATGCGGCATTTGCCGATGTCAGCTTTGATGTAACCGAGCAGCTCAAAATTTCGGGCGGCCTTCGCTACACCAAGGACGACAAAACCGGCACCGTATTCCGCCGCAACTATACCGGCATTCGTAGCCCGCTGTTCGGCAATGCTGCAGCGGTTCCGGGTCTGATCCGCACCGATTACACCAACGACCGCAGCTTCGAAAAGCTGACGCCGCGAGTCTCGATCAGCTATCAGCCTAACGAAGATGCCAATCTTTATGCATCCTATGGCAAGGGCTTCAAATCGGGTGGTTTCGACATGCGCGGCGACGCGGTGTTCACGCCAACCACCGTCAATGGTTATGAACCCGAAACGATCGACAGCTATGAAGTCGGTTTCAAGGGCGCATTCCTTGACCGCAAGCTGTTCACCAATGTTGCGTTGTTCAAATCCAAATACAAGAACCAGCAGGTCACCATCCAGGTGCCCAATATCGTAACCGGTGGCATCGCCAGCTTCGTCGACAATGCCGGTCGCGGGGATATCTGGGGCGCCGAACTGGAACTGCGTGCGGTGCCTTCGCCCTATTTCTCGATGAATGCGGCGCTTGGTTACACCAATGCGGATTACAAGGAATTCCTGACCTTCATCGCGGGCGGCACCACGCCGGTCGACGTTGCGGATCAGCGCTTCTTCCAGAACACGCCAAAGTGGACGGCAAGCGTTTCGGCGACCGCTTCGGCTGACCTGTTCGGCGGAACCTTCTCGTTCACGCCGGCGGTTTCGATGCGCAGCGATGCCTATATGTTTGAAATCGCGACCCCGGCGCTTGATCCGGATGGTTACTTCCTGGTCGATGCCTCGGCTGGATGGACCTCGGGCAATGACAAGTTCAAGATGTCATTGAACCTGCGGAACCTGACCAACGAGCGCTATCGGGTTGGTGGTTACAACTTCCCGGGCGCCTTATTCGGCAACTCGATCATCGGCTTCTACGGCCCGCCGCGTACGGCGACCGTCAGCCTTGAATATCGCTTCTGATTTTACGCTCCTACCCTCTCCCAGGAGTGAAACGGAAAGGCCGGGGTTCACGCCCCGGCCTTTCTTATTTCCCAATTCAGAAGAGCCCAGGCACCTCGCGTTGGGCCGTATTGGGTTCCTTGGGTAAGGGCACTACTCGGCGATCAGGCCTTTGCCCGTCCGCCTGCGGGCTTTGCCCTGCGGTTACCGGCGTGCATGATCGACCTGCAATGAAATCGAGCGCGGAGCGGAGCGAAGCCTCTGCCGGATCGCCCAGCGGCCGCCCTATGTCATCCGGTGCGGCACATGTCGTGCGCATATTGCTCGCAAGGCCCGAATAATAATCGCCCTGTCCAGCCGAATTGTCCTTCGCGAACGCCACAACACGGATGCGATCATCGCATGCGGACTGATCAACCGCGATTTGGCCCACTGGTTTGCCAAAGGTGTTGCTGCCGATAAGGGCGGCATTCACGCCCAAATAGGGAATGAAGCTGTTCATCACCAATTCGCTTGCCGATGCTGTGGCTCCGGTGGTGATGAAGGCGATCTTGACCGGCGATACCGATTGGGATTGCGGCGCGAAGCGGCGGGTTTCATTATTCGACGCCTTCGAAGTCCGGAATCGGGTGATCGAGAAAATGTCGCTGGTGCTTCGGTTTCCACCCAAAAGGTCACCCATCAATTCCGCAGTCGAGACCAAGCCTCCACCATTGTAACGAAAATCGATAACGATGTTGGTAATCCCTTGCGCGCGGAAATCGGCAAAGGCGGTGCGCAATTGGTTATCAGCGGTAGAGATGAAAGTGCGCATGTTGATATAGCCAACCTGGCGACCGCCATCACTGATGACTTTCACCCCATAGCGCGATGAAAGCGGGTCTATATTATAATCGGCTTTCGAAATGGTAACATTGCGCGTTCCGGCCGCGTTGGAAATGCGCAGCACTCGAGTCGTTCCGACCGTATTCGGGCCGAGCGCACTGCTGATCCCGGCAGACCCCTGAGTTGCGATGATGTCGCTAACCGGAACCAAGTTGGTTTCCGACGTGCCAATCGCAAGGATTTCGGTTCCGCGGTCAATTCCAGCGGTCAGTGCTGGTGCATTTTCGAAAGATTCGATCACGAACAATCGTGAACCCTGAAAGGCGAAACGCACCCCAAAGCCAGCCGTCGCACCAGAAGAGAAGAAGGCATTCTCCTCCGCAATCGAGGTGATATAAGTGAAATAGCGATCACGGCCCTGCGAACGCGCCGTTGCAGTCAACGCGTCGATATAAGCACCAACGGTGGAATAAGGCGAAGGATCAAGCGACGAGGGCAGCGTTTCGGGAAACAGATACCATTCGTTGAGGACGGAAAAGGCAAAATCCTGACGGTTGCGCAGGCTGCATGCAGTGGATGAAGGCGGTGAAGGGGGTGGAGTCGTACTTGTCGGCGGGGCGACAACAGTTCCACCACCCGAACTACCGCCTCCCCCGCAAGCAGTGGCGCCAGCGGCGAGGATGATTACCAAATTCTTCAGCGACGTTTTTCGCACGCACCCAAACTCCATCAAAAGCGATCATGGCTGTAGCCATCTAAACGCATTTAACAGCATGAGAATGTGCCAGCAGGCAAGTAACAAGTTGCGCTGCGTCAACCGCGCAAACTTGCTCCTTGTTTGGCCGCCGCTGCCACCACACGATCGCTGATCGCTTTCAAGTCCTCGTCGGTGTAGCTTTTCTCGTCGGGCTGCAATGTCACCTCAATCGCAAGGCTGACCTGCCCTTCCGGCACACCTTGGCCGGCAAAGCGATCGAACAGCCGAACCGCGACAATGTTATCCTTGTCGCACCCCTTGACCGCGCGGACGAGATCGCCCGCCGCGAGTTGTTCGGGGACGAGAAAGGCGAAGTCGCGGGTCACTGCCTGCAGGGCGGGCGGTGAATAAGCGGGGCGCATAAAGCCAGCACCCTTTTTCGCCGGGATCGCATCGAGGAAGATTTCGGCCGCAATCACCGTCCCATCAAGGTCAAAGGCCTTGGCAGTGGCGGGGTGTAGCGCACCGAATGCGGCGAGGATATTCTTGGGTCCCATTCGCAGCGTAGCCGATTGGCCGGGATGGTAATGATCGCCGGCTTCGCCCATCACCATCAGGCCGTCGGTCGCAACACCAGCCGCAGCGAGCAAGGCGATAACTTCAGCCTTGGCATCATAGGCGTCAAACTTTGCCGCCTTGCCGCTCGCCCAGCTGCGCTGCGATTTATCACCCGCAAGCACGATACCTGCCGTCAACCGTTCGCTATCTGAAAGATATCGCCTGCCGATTTCAAACAAGCGCACCGAGGAAGCACCCCGATCCATATTGCGGCGGGTGGCCGAAAGTAATCCGGGAAGGAGCGAGGGCCGCATGACCTTCATGTCTTCGCTGATCGGATTGGCAAGGCTCCAGGTACCTCCACCAAATGCTGCCGCTTCCTTTTCGGGAAGGAAGGACCAGTTGATCGCTTCGTTGAGGCCACGTGCCGCAGCCGCGCGACGAACCTTGCGCTCAATCCCTTGCTGTGCGGTTGCAGTGGGCTTTGCCACACCATCTGCGCGCGGCAGAGGTACCGACACGATATTGTCGAGGCCGACGATACGAACAACTTCCTCAACCAGATCGGCAGGCCCATCGATATCACGGCGCCATGTGGGTACGGTCACGGTCCAGTCGGCAGCCACCTCGAAGCCAAGCGATTCGAGGATAGCTTTCTGCTGCTCCGCCGGCACGTCGATACCGCCCAATGTTGCACAGCGGGATGTATCGTAAGCCAGCGTCTTGCGATCAACCGGCGGTTGCCCGGCACGGACGATATCCGACGCCTCACCACCGCAAATATCGAGGACCAGTCGGGTAATGATTTCGACCGCGTCGTCGAGGAATGCCGGGTCTACACCACGTTCAAAACGGCTGCGCGCGTCCGAAGTCAGCGCCAGCGCCTGACCGGTTTTGGCAATCCGTTCGGGCGTGAAATAGGCGACTTCCAAAAGCATGTCGGTCGTCGTTTCCGAACAGCCCGAATGTTCCCCACCCATGATGCCGGCAATGTCGTGCACGCCTGCCTCATCGGCAATCACCGTCATCTCTGCATTGAGCACATAGTCCTTGCCATTGAGCGCGGTAACCGTCTCGCCGTCCTGCGCGCGTCGGGCGAACACTGCACCAGTCAGCTTCGCAAGATCATAGGCATGGCTCGGGCGACCATGATCGAGCATCACATAGTTGGTGATATCGACCAACGCCGAAATCGGGCGCTGCCCTGCAAATTTCAGTCGCGCCTGCATCCAGTCGGGCGAAGCACCGTTGCGGACACCCTTGATCACACGGCCATAAAAGGCCGGGCAGCCCTCGGCATCATCGGTGCGGATTTCGGTGGGGCATGCAAATGCGGGCGTGATCGATGGCACTTCGAGTGGTTTAAGAGTGCCTAGGCCTGCAGCCGCCAGATCGCGGGCAATGCCGCGCACGCCCATGCAATCCTGCCGGTTGGGGGTAACCGAAACTTCGATCACCGGATCATCTAGACCTGCCCAATCGGCATACACTTGGCCCACAGGCGCATCGGCGGGAAGTTCGATGATGCCGTCATGATCGTCGCCAAGTTCAAGTTCGGCGACCGAACACATCATGCCGTTCGATTCGACCCCGCGGATCGCGGCCACTTTGAGCACCATACCATTGGCGGGCACCACTGCACCCGGCATGCCAAACACGCCGACCAATCCAGCGCGCGCATTGGGTGCGCCGCAGACGACCTGCATCGGGCCGCTGCCGGCATCGACCGACAGCACCTGCAGCTTGTCTGCCTGCGGGTGTGGAGCCGCGCTGAGTACCTTGGCGATGCGGAACGCCGAAAGCTTTTCGGCCGGATTTTCGATACCTTCGACTTCAAGGCCGATGCGGTTGAGGCAGTCGGATACCGCATGGATATCTGCATCGGTGTCGAGATGGCTTTTCAGCCAGCTGAGCGAGAATTTCATGCGCCTACTCCCCCGCTGAGCGTGGGTACATCGAGGGCGTTGAACCCGTAATGCTGGAGCCAGCGATTATCGCCGTCAAAGAAGGCACGCAGATCGTCCATGCCATATTTGAGCATCGCCAACCGGTCGACACCGACGCCAAAGGCAAAACCCGAATAGACATCCGGATCGATGCCGCAATTGCGCAGCACCTTGGGGTGGACCATGCCGCTGCCGAGCAGTTCCATCCAGTTCTCGGTTCCGCCAAGCACGCGCTTGCCCTTTACCCAGCTGAAGCCGACATCGACCTCTACCGATGGTTCGGTGAACGGGAAATAGCTCGGCCTCAAGCGCAGCGTGACATCGTCATTTTCAAAATAGGCGCGCAGGAAGGTTTCGAGCGTCCATTTGAGGTGCCCAAGATGAATTCCCTTGTCGATCACAAGGCCTTCGACCTGGTGGAACATCGGCGTGTGGGTGGCGTCGCTATCCGACCGATAGACCCGGCCAGGAGCAATGATACGGATCGGCGGTTCCTGGCTTGTCATCGTGCGGATTTGCACCGGTGAGGTGTGCGTGCGCAGCAGCATCTTCCTACCATCCCGCTCCATCTGGTCGGGAAGTAAAAGGTATCGTGCATCGCACGTGCGGGATGCGTTTCGGGAATGTTGAGCGCGCTGAAATTGTGCCAGTCGTCTTCGATCTCTGGCCCTTCGGCAACGGCAAAGCCCATATCGGCAAAAATTTCCGCCAGTTCATCCATCACCTGGCTCACCGGATGCACGGTGCCGCGCGGGCTTTCCGGCGCGGGCAGCGTCATGTCGAGGCGTTCGGTCGCAAGCCGTTGGTTGAGGATTGCGGCTTCGAGAGCAGCCTTTTTGGCGGCGATGCCATTGGTTACCGCCTCACGCAGGCCGTTGATCACCGGGCCTTGCTGCTGCCGTTCTTCGGGCGACATCTGGCCAAGCGATTTGAGCAGCGCGGAAACGCTGCCCTGCTTGCCAAGCGCATCGATGCGAACGGCTTCAAGCGCGTCTGGAGTGTCGGCCGCATCGATAGCGGCGAGGATCTGGTTCTGGAGTGTTGCTATATCGCTCATATCGGTTCGCCTGATAAGCAAATGGGCGCGAACGGCAAGTGCCGCTCACGCCCATTTGCGCATTACTCGAAGGGACTGGCTTAAGCTGCTTTCGGCAGCGCCGCCTTCGCCTGCGCAACGATGCTGCTAAACACCGCGCCTTCGTTCATCGCGAGGTCGGCAAGGACCTTGCGGTCAAGGTCGACACCGGCAAGCTTAAGCCCGTGCATGAACTGGCCATAGGTCAGGCCTTCGACGCGGACAGCAGCGTTGATGCGCTGGATCCAAAGAGCGCGGAAGTTCCGCTTCTTAACCTTGCGGTCGCGATACGCATATTGGCCGGCCTTTTCGACAGCCTGGCGGGCAATGCGGATGGTATTCTTGCGGCGGCCATAAAAGCCTTTTGCCTGCTCCAAGATGTTCTTGTGCTTGGCGCGGGTGGTTACACCCCGTTTGACGCGTGCCATATCTCAGCGCTCCTTATTTCAAACCGTAGGGCGCCCAGGCCTTGATGACCTTGGCGTCGGCATCCGAAATCACGTCGGTGCCGCGGTTTTGGCGGATATATTTGCCATTGTGGCTGATCAGGCGGTGGCGCTTGCCGGCTACGCCGTGCTTCACCTTGCCGGTTGCGGTAAGCTTGAAACGCTTTTTGACACCGCTCTTGGTCTTCAACTTGGGCATTTCGGTCTCCTTTTGGATGTCCGTTTCGAGCAAACATGGCAGCCCTTTTAGCCAGCCCGCTCATTCGGAAGGCGCGCGCCTAGCGGGATTCGCAGCCAAATGCAAGGCTTTTGGGGAATTCAGCCCGCCGATGCTGCGGTCGGCTTTTGCAATCCCTGCAGCGGATCGCCAAGCGCCTTGATGCGTGCACGCGATGCAGCCCCGATAATGGGATGGCGATATTGGCGATACTGGCGGGGGCTCATCTTGAAAAATCGACGAAAATCGCGGTTGAAATGCGCCTGATCATAATAATGCGCGTCGAGCGCATCGGACCAATTGCTTTCCGGGTCGTGCATGATGACCGCCAATGTCCGCAAGAATCGCTGGCGTCGCAGCAGCAATTTGGGGGGAAAGCCGAATATGCGCAGCGACATCCGCTGCAACTGTGCAATCGAGAGCCCAAGTTTGTCGGCCATTTGACCGACATTGGCAATTACAGGATCGAGAAGCGCGTCATGGGCGACGCGAATCCGTTTTTCGGTCACAGCATCGATCAATGGCCGGTTGTCGAGTGCATCGAGCAAGAGGGCATCAAAGGCCGCAGCCATTTCTTCCACGGTCGTAAGAGTTTGGGCCGCTTGCATCATCGCTTCGAACGATATGGTCGTTTTTACCAACGATGCATCCGATAACCGGTCTGCCCATTCATGCGCCGGATGATCGATGAACATGTTCCAGCCGACTGGAAGGAACCCGACACTCGCAATCCGCGCGTGCATCGCAGAGAACGGACCCGCTAAGCTCGTCGGCCCGACAAAATGCATCGGGGGAACATCGACCAGCGGTTCACCTACAAATCCGCCGGTCGTATCGCCGCTATACCTGAAGCGCACGCTGGCCCATTCGGGGTTCATCCAATCACTGACTGGTTGCCCATCCTGGCTATCAATCGCAGTGAAGTAATAGACCGACAAATAGGGCTGCAAGCGGGGATGCGGTGCGATGAAGCGCGTATGACTTTCGCCATCTATACCGGTCATCTGGAATTGCCCCCCACAGGGCCAATCATTGCAGTGGCACTACGCCGCGTCAAGGGCTTGCGGAATGGCAGGGCCCTGCAGAACCTGCAGCGGCTGGCCAAGCGCCTCTAGCCGGGCCCTGACTGCTGCCTTGCTTATCGGTCGCGGCATTTCGAGGAATGCCTTGGGCGTCATTCCCATGAAATCGCGAAAGTCGCGGCTGAAATGCGCCTGGTCATGATAACTGCTGTCGAGCACCTTTACCCATTTGAGACCGGGATCAAGCATGCGCGGGGCGAGCGAACGCAGAAAACGTTGGCGCCGTAGCAACCGTTTCGGCGAAAATCCGAACACCCGACGGCACAGTCGTTCGACCGCCTGGCTGTTCAGCCCGACGCGCTCCGAAAGCTGGACAACGTCAACAATTTCAGGATCGGCCATTGCCGCATGGACGCGTTCAATGTCGGCCTCACGCGGCAAATCTGCGCCGAGTGCGGCCAGCAAATGGCGGTCAAAAACCTCGGCGATTGCGCGATGATCGGAGAGACCTTGTATCTCCTGCCAGATATTCCCGAACACCTTGAACACCGGTTCGAGCGTCACATCGAATACCGCATTGGCGTAGGCATGGGCACTAGCGCCGACAAAGCGGGCCCAACCCAGCGGCGTAACGCCGATGCCTGCCATGCGGGCGTGCGAGCAGGAAATGTGGCAGGCCCGACTGGTTGGGCCGGTCATCGAAGCTGCCGGCACCGGAACAACAGGATCAGGCACAAGGCTCGCGGGGATGTTGCCCTCGAGCATGAACCGCGCGCTTGCCCATTCGGGATAGAGCAAATCCTCAAGCTCAACCCCACCCGGGGTTGAAATTTCGAAGAAATAGTAACTGGAAAAATATCGCCGCAATTCAGGCGCTGGCATGATGAACTGATAATCGCCGACGGTGCTCAATGATTGCATGCGAGCGCCTCCACCACATCCTCCATACGCGCGGGATCGCCAAGTGCGATCACATGGCCGTCCGAGCCGGCGTGAAGCATTTCGCCGTTCCAATCGCACATCATTCCACCCGCGCCTTCGACCACGGGAACAAGCGCTGCGAAATCGTGCAGTTTGAGACCGGCCTCGACGACAATGTCGATATGGCCTGAAGCGAGCAGCGCGTAATTGTAGCAATCGCCACCAAACAGCATCCGTTTGTGCGCGGTTTGTGCGGCAAGCGCCATGAAATGATCGCCATCATGCTGGCTGAAATATTGCGGGCCGCTGGTTGCCAGCGATGCCACTGCCAGTTCCTTGCAGGCGCGGGTCGAGGCGAGCTTGCCATTGAGCGTGGTGCCCATCCCCGTGGCGCCGATCCAGCGTTCGCCGCTGATGCACTGGTCAATCACGCCAAGCACCGGCCAGCCATCTTCGAGCAGCGCTATCAATGTGCCGAATATCGGGCGCCCCGCCATGAAGCTGACGGTGCCGTCGATGGGATCGATGATCCAGCTGCGGCCAGACGTTCCCGGCTTTTCGCCATATTCTTCACCGATGATCGCATCGGTCGGGCAATCGACATCAAGGATAGCACGAATGGCCGCTTCTGCTGCCCGATCGGCCTCGGTTACAGGTGTCGCGTCGGGTTTAGCTTCATGGTCGAACTTTGCACGAAAAAAGGGTCGGATCACACCGCCTGCAACATCGGCGAGTCGTCCTGCCAATTCGATTTCTCTTGCCCCGACCATGTAAAAAGCCCTGCCAAGCTAAAAGGCAAAGCGCAAGACAGCATTATTATCAGGGTCTTGTTGCTGTCATATGTCGTCAGTCGAACAGGCTGGAAACGCTGCTTTCATCGGCAATACGCTTGATCGCTTCGCCAAGCAGCGGCGCAATCGGAAGTTGGCGGATCTTGGCACTGTCACGCGCTGCATCGGACGCCATGATCGAATCGGTAATCACCAATTTGCGCAGGCTCGATGCATTGACGCGGTTGACTGCCTCACCAGACAATACGCCATGGGTAATATAAGCGACGACGTCGGCAGCACCGGCCGCCTTGAGCGCGTCGGCGGCGTTGCACAGCGTTCCCGCGCTGTCGGCAATATCGTCTATCAGGATGCAGAAACGATCCTTCACATCGCCGATGATGTTCATCACTTCGGACACACCCGCGCGTTCGCGGCGCTTGTCGACGATTGCCAGCGGTGCATCGTTGATCCGCTTCGCCAGCGCGCGTGCGCGCACCACACCACCAACGTCCGGCGATACGACCATCAGGCTTTTTTCATTGTGGCGCTCGAGGATGTCGGCTGCCATCACCGGCGCACCATACAGATTGTCGGTCGGGATATCGAAAAAGCCCTGAATCTGCCCGGCGTGCAGATCAACGGTCAGCACGCGGTCAGCACCAGCTTCGGTGATCAGGTTGGCGACAAGTTTCGCCGAAATCGGGGTGCGCGGGCCGGGCTTTCGATCCTGGCGCGCATAGCCGAAATAGGGGATGACCGCAGTGATACGCTTGGCCGAGGCACGGCGCAGCGCGTCAATCATGATCAGCAATTCCATAAGATTGTCGTTGGCCGGGTGGCTGGTCGACTGGATCACGAACATGTCCTCACCGCGGACATTTTCATGGATTTCGACGAAAATCTCATTGTCGGCAAAGCGACGGACGCTGGCATCGGTGAGCGGTAGACCAAGATAATCGGCGATGCCCCTTGCGAGCGGAAGGTTCGAATTGCCGGTAATCAATTTCATGCGCGCCACCCCTTTTTGCCGCATTCGAGAATCGTGAGGTCGCCCTAGCGAAGGAGGCCGAGGCTGACAATCGCCTTGCCCGCCTCGATTGTGGACAATAGGGAAGAAAGCATGACCGATACCCTGATCATCGCCATGGCCCAGTTGAACCAGCGTGTGGGCGACCTGAAAGGCAATGCCGATGCCATGCTTGAATGGCGGGCAAAGGCTGGGGCGGTCGACCTGGTGCTGTTTCCGGAACAGCAACTGATTGGCTATCCGGCCGAAGATCTGGTTCTGAAGCCTGCCTTCCAGAAAGCCGCTGCGCGCGAATTGGATCGGCTTGCCCAGGCGACGGCCGATGGTGGCCCGGCTATGCTCGTCGGCTCGATCCTGCAAGAGGGCGATGCGCTCTACAATATCGTCGCGCTGCTCGACGGCGGGAAAATCGCCGCGATCCGCAAGAAGCACGAACTCCCCAATTATGGCACTTTCGATGAGAAACGGATTTTCACGCCTGGGCCTTTGCCGGAGCCCGTGGAATTTCGCGGGGTCAGGCTTGGCCTGCCAATCTGTGAAGATGGTTGGCTGCCCAAAGTCTGTTCACACCTCAAGGCGCAGGGCGCCGAATTGCTGATTTCGGTAAATGGCAGCCCGTATGAGATCGACAAGGACGACCGACGGCTGGAACAGGTGTTTGCCGCCCGCGTCTCTGAAACTGGCCTGCCGCTGATATTCCTCAACCGCATCGGCGGGCAGGACGAACTGGTTTTCGATGGCTGCTCCTTCGTGCTCAATGCCGATGGTGTGGCCGCGCACCACCTTCCCGATTGGGAGGAGCATTTGCGCATCACCCGCTGGCACA
>Ga0222713_10000708_pt1 | contig 37644 bp, 21 predicted proteins | sample C33_649DmetaG_FD_165061 | JGI IMG/M metagenome (GOLD analysis project Ga0222713, IMG submission 165061) | Estuarine water microbial communities from San Francisco Bay, California, United States - C33_649D | ecosystem: Environmental > Aquatic > Marine > Unclassified | place: USA: California... | reverse complement strand
TGGATATAGCGCACTAGAAAATACTATAACCACGCTTGAGGCCGGTATAACAAGTGCTGCTCAGGGTCTTTCTGGTGGCGACTGGTCAAGTGCTGTAAGTTCTGCTAGTGATGGATTAAGACAGCTTGGTGGAAATGAAAGTGACATTAAGAAGTTTGAAGAAAATATCAACGCTATTAACACTGCTCAAAAGAGTTTTGCAGAAGCTTCTGAAGCAGCAAAACAAAAATTCAAAGACGATATAGCTAGAGGTGTTGGTGGTTCCGGTGGAGCTACTAGAGATGCTGTAGCCGATGCAGTTGGCAATCAATTGGACATGCAGGGTGTTGCCCCAGAAGTTAAGCAAAGAATAGTCGATTCGCTCAAGGGTGCAGAGATGAGCGAAGACGATCTTGCTCAACTTGCAGAAGGAAACATGTCTGTCTTAAATAAGATTTTAGCAAAGCAGGGTGAAGAAACTCTTAATCAAGTGCTTGGGCCGCTTAAAGAATTAGCCAAGTATGAACAACAACTCACGAAGTTAACTCAAAACAGACTCCAAATGGAAGATAAGGTTATTTCTGCCCAAAAGAATCTTATCGAAGCTCAGATGGAAGCTGCTGATATCATGGCTAAATATGGTGGAGCGGCGTTCACACCAGATATGCAAGCTCAAGGCATTATAGCACAAGCAAACATTGAAGGTGCTGCCGCTGGCATTTCTCCAATGATGACTGGATCTGCCGCAGAGTTACAAGCAAGAAGTGCCCAAATTAGTGCTGGTTTAGCTCAGACCGGAGGCGTAAGAGCCGCAGCTGCCGCTGGAGATAAAGGTGCTCAAAAGCAATTAGCTGGTCAGTCAGGAGCTAATCTAGAAGCCCAAGAGAGAAGATTACAAGCTTTGGCTAAGAGCGAGTACGATACAACTAAGAGATTAATTGGTCTTAAAGAAACAGAATTGAAGCAAATTGCTGAAAAGAATAAGTTAGAAAAAGCTTCTATTGATGCTCTTGTAACTGGCGATATAAATAAATTCTTTGAACAGCAAGCTGCTGTTGGTGCCAGAGCCGCCATTGGTCTTGGTAGCAGTAGATTGCAAGGTGCTTATGGTGCTGATGCCCTTGGAGCAGCAGCGCAAGACATTCAAAGACTTCAAGAAGCTGGCGTCCAAACTCTATATGGACAGCAAATTAGTGGACCTGGAGGTTTAGCTGAACAGGGTTATGCGGCAGCTTTATCTGCCAGAGGAGTAACTGGTGGTGCAGCATTGAATATGGCCTCTGTTGCCGCTGGAACAACCGGCGAAGAAGAATCTATTAAATCTGAGATTAGAGATCTTGCATCAACTCTTCCAAATTTTGCTGCAATACAGTTACAAACTGCACAGCAAGATCTAGAAGTTGCAAATATCCAAGAACAAGCTGCACAAATGCAACTTGCAGCAGCTAAACAAAACGCACAAGCAAACGGCGTCAAACTTAATCAAATGGCAAGAGGTGGTATGGTATATGCTAATCGTGGCATGTTTATACCAAGAGGAACAGATACGGTTCCAGCTATGTTAACTCCAGGTGAATTTGTCGTAAGAAGAGAAGCTGTTAGAAGAGGTAATAATTTACAACTTCTTCAAAGTATGAATAAAGGGCAAAGTGGTGTATCTAATAGTGGCGGTGCAGTAGCAATGTCCAATGGTGGGCCTGTCAGATACAGGCAGAACGGTTCTACTAAACCAGAAAGTGGCGGTGGAAATTTTGGTTTAAGCGTAGAAGTGGTGAACAAATTAGCAACATCTTTAAATAGTTTTAATTCTGCACTATCAGCCAATATTGAAAAACTTAATAATACCAATTTCCACATCAAGTTAGACACATCAAACGTTAATGTTAATTTAACTGGTGGTTCATTCTTGGCAAAAATGAAAGATGAAATTCAATCAGAACTATTACAACAAATTGCTTCGGAAATAAGTAACTATAGAGTTGGTCAAGACGGTAAATTACAAAAGTCTGGCAGAGTTACCTAACAATTAAGGATAGAAAATGTCTGAAGGATGTGCTAACTGTTTACAAACTATTGGCCTAAGAAAAGCCGGATCTGGCAGAATCAGGGCTGTTGCTAGTCTATCATGTTCGGATAGTGCAAAACTCAAATCAACTACAAGCATAAGAGCGGAAAATTCTACATATATTGTACTTAGCAATAAATTCTCTACTGATGTTAAGTTTGTTGCTAAAGAAAATTTTAAGTTTGCCCCTAATAGACTTATTTCATATGACAATTCAAGATTAAATGGAAAACTCAATGCCGATGGAAATGTAAGATCAAGAATATCTTCATCATCTAAATTTGAAAATCCATTCACAGCTAAATATGGCGGATCTCTTTCTGATATCCATCCATTTTTGAGTTTTATCTCAAACGAAAAACTCTACCCAGTTAAAGACTTGATTGTTAATAATAATGGTAACTATATAGCAAACGAAATAGCTTCGTCTGGAGATTTGTATAAAAGCATTGATGAGGGCGTTTTTGAAGGTCGCTATGATGATTCTAGCTTCATTCAGCCATCTTCAATATTCACGCCTGGATCATACAGGTACAAGTGTAGAGTAAGTGATCCTTATAAACGTCCAGAAGCAAGTTATCTTTTGATTAGAGCTATTTCTCCAACGTACACAAATTCTTCAAGATTACCCCCAATATATAAGCTCTCAAATATAAAACTAGAAGATCCATCTGGCAACTTGATTATTAAATACAAGGATGTTAACATCAAAGGAGATGCCGATTATGCTTCTGACTTAACAAATTATGTTACATATATTACAGAGCCAGAAATAAATTATGGTGGATTACATACTTGGGATGCACGTTACCCCCTGCTTGGTTCGGGAAGTACAGATGTATATACCGATCTAGATGCTAGTGGGTACACGCTTAATATCAATATTGATATAGAATGCGTTGACGATCCATTTGACGAAGGTTTTAATCTAGGCTATGAAGAAAAAAGCTGTGAATTACACGAACTGTTTGACTATGGAAATAATGATTACTTAGCCCTAGATGGGGAACCAATTTCTGCACAATCAGCTTGGTATCAGCTAAATCCTCACAATAACACTCTACATATAACCGCAATTGAAATAGCAAATAGTGGTCAAGCTGCTACTTTAAAAGAACAGTATTTGCCATTCCGCATCACGGTTCCAGCTAGCGGTAATAGAATTACCAAAGAAATTTTCCCATCTGAAGTTTTAGTTTATGACTACGAAACGGCAATATATCCAGACGTTGATAGCATATGGGAATCTAATATATACACAAATGCTAGTGGAGAAGCGTCAAAACCTCTTGCTAGACTATTAACAAGCACAGAAGAAAATACGTTCATTACCTTAACAGATCCACAGTCAAATGGTAAGTTAAAGTTAAAGTTTGAAGATAAGGCTCCAAAATCCATAGACACCCTAAGAGATGGAGCGTTAAATATCGGCTGGTTTAACAGGCAGATGGAAACTGCTACCACGAAAAATTACTCTCCAGTTGATGGTTTCTATACAATAGATTCGATTGAGTTAAAAGTTGTCGCCAAGAAAGAGGTTGGAGTTAGAGATTATGTTTTAGACGTTGTGGGATATAGTAATGATAAACTTCTTCATGTTACTTCTGGTGTTGGTGGATTTCTTCAAAATGTAGAAGGTACAGGTAATTTACCGCTTAGTTCTGGATTTCACAATCTTGATGAACTTTCTTTGTCAGAACAGGGCATGTCGGAAGAGGATCAATATTTTTACACCAGTGGCACAAATAATCTTGGTGGTGATCATTACAAGTTATCAACAACTCCAATTATTGATAGCACAGTTTTTGAAGAGTACACAATACCTCTTCGCATCTATGAAGATAATCTTACTTTAGGAAAATCAATTGACTATTCTATGAGTTCATATTTTGAACAGTTGTATGTTGACTTGTATCCAATTCCTAGTGGGGCTTCAATTTCTAGTATTAAGCTGGTTGTTAGCTATAAACCATCCAACGGGATTATGCTTCACACAGTAGGACACGGCGTTGATGAACTATACAATAGAACGGTCACATTGCTGCCAACTTCTGGAACTGCGAAAGTTGTTGGTGTTTCTGGTCCAAAGCTATCAACTATCACAAATATACCTCATGGATATTCAACATCAGAAGCAACACTAAAAACAAATTATTCAAGAAGATGGCGGGGTAGTTCTGGTGATAAAGTCATATCTGCATTTAATACTCCAGAGTTTGATTATTCGTTTAACAAAGATTTCGTTCAATATCCATTTATTGAGTATTATGATTTCAACACTGTAACTTCTAGTTCAGTGCTACCTTTCCCCGTTAGTCCACAAGCGTCTGGTAACGAGATTCTTGTTTCTGGTGGATTAAATATAGTACAAAATCTAGGTTCTAGATTTAGAACTGGTGATACAACGGATTGGACCTATACTGATAATGAATTGTACGGCAAAATTGCTGACGCATTTGATTCTGCGATTAGATTAAGTGGAGTAGATTCATATCTATACACAGATGACGTTGGTTTGCTGGATAGTGGCTTTGCTGCGTTTATAAGATTTACACCAGATAGCACGGTTAGTGGTGTTAATTACAACCTGTTTAATTCAGGTGTTATTTTTGGTCAGTTTGATACGGAACTATCTTTTGCGTTGGCGTTTAAAGATGGTTACTTGACTGCGTATGCGCAAGATAGTGATGATAATATCATAGAAATTCAAGACGCTTGGCCGTATACGGCATATAGCTATCCACTGTCTGTAGGTATATCATATAATGCAGAAGGTGACAATAAGTTAAGACTTTATACAGATAGTGAATCACTACTTCAAGCATTCACAACGCAGGATGGAACTTACTATGATTTCTATAATCTAAAGAGAACTTCACATGCGTTTGAAATGAGTGAAACGCTAGAACCTTTAACCGTTGGTTTCTCTAGAGGTTCTGGTGTTGGTATGCATATGTATGTTTCTGATTTTGGAATTTCATATTTTGATGTTGATGAACAAGTTTTAGGAAAAACAACTGACGATACTTTCACTAATCTTTTTGACAATCTTAGAATGCCTTTCGTTGGTCAGAATTTCAGATACAAGTTGTGGGACAGGGTAAATAAAGATACAGACAAGTGGCATTTGGGAGCATTCAAAGTATGTGAATTTAATCAAGATTTTGATAGATTCACACATCGTGTTGGATCAGATTATGTATTCCATTATTTAAAGCATAGTGGATCTGGATACGAACAGATTTGTGACATATCGTTGCCAAGTAATATTCCTACAGGTTTAGCGTATCATACTCAAATAGAGAATGACATGTTAAGATTCAATCTTGGCGAGGGATCATTGAAACACGCTCTATATTCTCCGCTCCCAAGAATAAACAAAAATCTTACTAGGGGGTATAATTATCAAGAAGACGCTCTTGCTGTAGATACTATATTAGAGCATGACACATATAATCATATTATTTGGCCAGATGGTAAAGTTGGTCCAAGATTAATAGTTAGTTTATATACATCATCCAAAGAGCCACGTACCTATCCTACCACGAATTATGGCTTGATTAATAGACAAATTCACTATCTTGAGCCAAGTGGTTGCTGGAGAAGTATTAGAACTGTTTTTGATCCAAGTAGTTTCTTTGATGAAACTACAGAGCCTTGGTCAAATTTTGCAACAAGCCAAAGACTAACAGAATTTAACAATAAGTATTTTTCCAAAGATATTGATGATATGTTTGTTCAGTATGATCTTTCATACCCGTCTGGATCTCCCTTTGAATCTACAATCAAAATTCATGCAGTTGATGTGAAATTAGTTGATGCTTTAATAACTTCAACAGACCTAAGTGGAGTATTAAATCTATCAACTAGTGGTGGAACATATTCAGATGAAATTTTAAATCTTAATATGCCAAACACTGAGCCAATGAGAGGAGATCTAAATCTTTCTTTGATGGCAGATATTCTTGGTGACGTGTCTAGAAGTATGAATATATTTACTTCTGGTGGCATCTACATCAATGAAAGTCTTCCTTTATTTGCAACAAATGTAAGAGTTATTGATAATGTAAATGGCGATAATGAATTATTTGGATCTAGTAATCCATACGGTTTACCACTTTTTGTTAGTGGGCAGTACCAAGAAAGAGAAACGTTACCATTAACCGTATTAAATAAGCTAGAAGATCAGAGTTCTTCTGGAATAATTTCTTTAATAGCTTACAATAAGATCCCAGATATCTTGTCAAGAACATTAAAACTTAGTATGCGTGGGAATGTCTTGGTCAATTCTTTCCCACAAGCGGAGATGAGTTTGTATGTAGGATCATCACAAGACAGTGTAACTGAAGATTTTGCCGCTTCTATGAATTTATTTGTCGATGTTGGCGATCCAATTACTGGCGATTTATCTGAAAGTTTTTCACTGTTCACTGTAAATTATCTTCCCCCATACAAACAAGAGGGTCAGTCAGAATTCATCAGTTGGACTTCTAAGAATTTTGGCAAAGACATTGAACTTGATGATAATGACTACTCATCATTACCAGCAAATGATGAAATCAGAGGCGTTAATATAACTTGCTACGGAGATTGCTCAAGTGGTGGAACTTGTGAAGAAGCTAAGATTATAACACATGACACAGTGTGGGGCGATAGTTCTTGTGTCAACGGTGGAATATTTAGAGCTTCCAATGTATATACAAATCTTGATGTTGGATATAGTGGTGACTTCTACGGAATTAGGAAATATGATGGGCTAATTCCAAATTCTCCATATAAGATTAATGTGTTTGGTTTAACTGCGGATAGTGATATTATCAATGTGCCAAGAGAGATTGAAAAGGTTGAATATGGAAGAAGTTCAACAGCAAATCATTCTGGAATTAAATTAATAGCAGATAATCCATATGTGCAATCTGGAAGAAATGCTGGAGATCAATACGGCAAATCTGTGTCGGTAATGGGCGATTTAATGGTTGTTGGTTCGCCAATGCACGACATATTGGATAGCGGTGGAAACACATTGAGTGAAGCTGGTACTGTTTTTGTATACAGAAGAAACTCTGCTCCAGCTGGGTATTCTTGGTCTTATGACAAGGCTGGTTGGGAGTTTGAAACAAAGTTAAGTTTACCATTTGTTTCTGGTGATTATGTTGATAGGGTCGAGCCTTTCGCTATTAAAGACACCAGTGGTAAAACTATTGCTACCGCTCCTAAGACGTTCTGGAAAGTTGGTCAGGATGGAAGACAGCTTGGTCACTCTGTAGACATTGCTAATAACGAAAGAGAAATTATAGTTGCTGGAGGTCCGAGTTCTAGATGGACTAGGGAATTTGAAGAACTTGAACCGTCTGGTGTTAATATTGGTTTGATGCTATTTATTGACGAATTTTCTGAAAAGTTCATTTTGCCTGGAACAATACCAATACAATATAAGACATACGAGTTTATCAGAAATGCCATACAAGATAAGGACATTTTGTTTAAATACTGTGCTTCTCCATTTCCTATTAAGTTCAATGTTAAGGTAATGCTTTGTATTGATTCTGCTGATAATACGCCTTTCTCGGTTAGTTCAAATAACCTTACGGTAAATAAGAGAAAGCTTATCAAAAACATAGATGAAATTAACAACGGTAACTTTTTAAGCGGAATAAAGCAAGTATTCCATCAATCATTCCCGCACGACCCAACATTGTTAAATAGTGGTATTCCACCGTTGCTTGGCATTTTCGTAGACAATAGCACTTCGTATGGTGGAATTGAGGCGATTCAAGACCCACTCAATGAGTTTATTGACTACTATAAAGATTACTCATTTGCCAGTGGACTAACAGATCTAGGTGGCAGTGCGGCAACGGGAACAACATTCTTGTTTGAAGATCCAGATGAAAACTGGATAGATTCTAGTGTTTATTCTCTCAATTATGTATTAGATACGGGTAGATTGCAAGACGATGATCAATTCAGATATTTCGCAGAAGACATTGTTGAGCCAGACGGCGAGCTTGCAGAATTCAACGTACCTCCGCCGAGTGGAGGAGTTGTTTATATCTTTGAGCATGAGAGCGGTGTATGGAATTTGATTCAAGAAATTGAATCTCCAACCGCTTCTAATTCCATTGCACCAGATAGGTTTGGTCATGATGTTAAGATAAGTAAAAATGGAGAACTAATCGTAGTTGGTTCTCCGTATACTTCTGATGCTGTAACGGTATACCAGTATGATGAGCGTGAAAAAGATAGAATGTACAATAATGTAGAGGCATGGGTAAATTATCACGCTGTTAGTGCTAATCCTTACTATGCTAATCTCAAGTCAAGATTTAATGCATTAGTTGCACAATACGGCAAAAATCATGCGTCAAGACTATTGTACTTACAATTAACTCAACAAGCAAAGCACGACCTAAGAAACAATAATGATTTTTGGAAGAATCGTGGAGGTGGTGCTACTGTTGTAGATTATAGCGAAGGTTATTATCAAGCGTCTAAGACTGGTGGTATCCAAGAATATCAGAAGATTTACACATATGGTTATGGAAATATTCCTTATCTGTCAAGTAAATTCAATGGTTTCTTATTAGAACAATTTGCTCCGACTTCTAGACTTGGATATAGTGTTGCTGTTAATGAAGATGGAAGCATTGTAGCCGCTGGGGCACCTACAGACAGCTTTAATGAATATGATGATCAAGATGTTTATTACTTCCAGAAGGGTGATTTTTTTGGCACTAACATAACTCAAGTAAAAGCAAATTCAACTTTTCCTTCTTATGTTAATGCTGGTGCTGTAAGAGTATTTGAATCAAGAAATTACTATCCACACTCTATTGCTATTGAGTATGGTAAATTTGGTAATCTTGGTTACGAAAACAGAGAAGAAGGCGAAGATAATTATTTCAATCATATGGAATCAATCTTTGCGTCTGCTGGTAAAACATTCTTTAAGACTCCATTTGCAGAAGTTGATATCCCAGAAGAAGCTGGTCTTGTATTTATTATAACACCAGCTATTGACGCTTTGAGTGATGAAATTCTGAACAATATCAAAAACTGGCTTGCTTTGGGTGATAGACATTTAGTATTAGTCGGTGACGATCCAATTTATGAAAAGAATGGATTGTTTGAAGGTTCAAACAAAGTTATTAACAAGATTCTTGCCGGTCTTAACTCTAGAATGATTATTCAGCCAGCTAGGAATGAGTATGAAGCTTTAGCTTCTGGTTGCCCAGACGTAGAAAAACCTAACGTTCTCCCGTCGTTTAAACCGTCAAAATCTAGATCTACTTATATCAATCTTGGTCAAATGTTTGCTCATGGTGTTGGTGACATTAGAATGAAATGGAATGATCAGAGAACTTATGCTTGCACTCTTACAGATCCAAACAATGAAGGAGATGACGACAGTTACCAGGGCTTAAATGGCAAATTTAAGTTACCTATGGTCAATCTTCGTAACGACGGTGTTCAGGGCGGTGATTTGAGGTCGCAGTGGGCAGAAAGGTGTTATAACCTCAAAGGCAATCCAATTACATTCCAACAAAATTGGGCACTGTTCCTTGGTTCTGTTAGGGAAGAAGATTACGGGTGCTATAATGGTGACGAACCAAAGCCAGTTTCAAAGACAGCTGGATATGATCCCGTTCCACTTTTAGCTGCGGCAGAATATCCAGAACCAATTACTATAGTTTATCCAGCTACACCTCCAGCTTCTTCATTGCAACCGATTTACGAAACATATCCAAAGGGCGAAACTATAGTCTATAAGTTTGCAGATATTCTTGAAGGTGGGGATAAACAATTTGCTTGGTCAGAAGAAGATGAGGGTTATATAGATAACAGCTATGTAGCCTATGGTTCTTTTGCAGAAGGTGCATTCTTTAATCCAGAACCAGAAGAAGGTATTGACGCTATACTCAAAGCAAATGGTGTTACAAGATTTGAAAAGAAAAAGTCGAGCGTCAAGGTTCTCAATGAAATTAATTATGCTACCAAAGAAGTATCAGGAACTTCAGAAGTTTATTTGATTGCTGGAGTTGTTACAGAAAACTACGAAAACTTCTTAACGGATGGTGGTGGTGTTAATGAGTCAAACACAAGAGACAATGATGCTGGCATGAATTTCTACTATGAAATTTTAGCAATGCAGCAAAAGACCATAAGAATTGCTCAACTTGGGGCTTGGACTGGAAGAGAAGCCATGTCATCCCCAGACTTTGTTAACAAGGTTCTTAGAAAGAGAAACTTTACAGTTAATGAAAATGTATCTTCTTTAGGCTTACAACACGCAAGCCCAGATGGTAAAAATGGGTACGACATAGCTTGGATTTATAATCCAACAGGAAGACCAAGCGATGAAGAGTTAAATGATATCAAGACTTGGCTAGCGACTGGTAACAAAAAACTCATCATAACCTACGAAACAGACGGTGATGATACTGGATACGGAGAAGGTTATAGTGTAGATGTTAACTATGATAGCATTAGAATAGTTGAAGAGCTTTGTTCATCCTTTGGTTTAACGATGAAACCAGTTTACCTCCCAGTTAAAGCTACATATGCCTTGCACAAAAGAGACGGTGATAGTGTTTCTGATTCAGACAATGTTCTAACTCCATCGTTAGACAATATAGACTATCTAGTTGGAAGTAAACTTGTCAAGAGTTTTGTACCAATTGACAAGGGTGATGGAACTAGCGTGGCAACTATTCCGAAAGCAATTCTAGATATAGCTTACGAAAATGTTCAACTGTGGGAAATGAAAACAAGCCCAGTCAAAGTTGATTTTGAAACTATTCCAGGTTCTGGATATAAATTGTTTGTCGATGTTTACTCAAAGAATATTTCAGAATCGGAACCAATAAATATTGGCGTTACAAACTGTTCAATACAACCAGATGTTGACAGTTCGTTTGAGGCTAATTACAATCTGTTTGATAGCAATGGAAATATGAAAGATGAGAAACTAAAAGTAAATGTTGGTCTTGCTACATCTGTTGATCCATCAAGTGCAAATAATGAAATTACTAAGAGGGAATTTAACATAAAGGCTAAATCAGACAAAATTTCTATGTACTTCACTACGTCTTATAGCCAAACAGCTGGCCAAGTGAATACAACTAGATTGTATGCTGTTTCTGGATGTTTATTAAATATTGAAGAAGATAAGATTGTTCAATATGGAACTAGAATTTCTGGATATGAATGGGTAATTACAAGCAATGGAACTCCAGAGCAAATATTCACATATTATCCCCCAGTCAGAGAAATCAGTACAGACAATACTAAATATTCTGTGTACTGTGATTCTTGTGAAAAATGTGAAGAAGTTCTTGGCAATCAATTGATTGCCGATGGTCCAGTTGTTGCTGCTCAAGAGTTGGAACAGTTCTCGGCTTTTGAGAATGGTCAAAATAGATCAAGAATAACTGTTATCAGTGACTCAAGCTTAATACAAGGCAGATGTATGATAGACGCAAACGGTGCTATTAATCCTGCTACAGTTTCATTCATTAGAAGTATGTATCCACCAAATCCATCAATGTATGTAACTAGGGGTCGTCAATTTACCTCTGCCACAAAGATTATCAGCCAAGAAAGATGCAGTCCGCAAAAACTTTTCAACTCAACTGGAAATACTGGTCATAATTTGCTATTCGGAGGATTATCTAGTCACTCTTCTGGTTTGGCAATGTCTAAATTTGATGAGTATCTGTATGATAAAGGTGCTGATTTAGATAGACCGCTATCAATTGAAGAATCTTTAGAATGGGCTTTCTTGCAGAAATTGCCAGAAGGAGCGGATAGAACAGAAGAAGACATACAGCAGATTAAAGAAACTGCTATTGCTGAATTTGAGGGTATAGCTGCTAATTATGGTGCTACCTCTAAATTCAGCGGAATAATTGATGGAACTCTATATGCAGACGCTCCGTATTATGGAGGCATTCCACAGATAATGACCGACACTGGATATGACTATCTCGACTTCCATAGATTCCCATCTGGATATCCAGGTGATTTATTTGGATATTCAATAGCTTTGCATGGAAAGAAACTTGTCATTGGTTGTCCTTTCACGCCATTTAGCAATGAAGAATTGGTAACATGGAGTGGAGTATCTAGCGTAACTCAGACATTCACTGCAATATCTGGAACGCATACTGGATTTAACGGTGGGGCTGGAGCAGTTTACATTTTTGAAAAGACAGGAAGTGGAATAACACAGCAAGGTAATTCAATTTCATGGGAATGCACAAGAAAGCTTAGACCAAATAGCATCAATGTTGGTCAAGATCTTGATGATCTAACAGTATCTGAGCTTGGAATTTATTTCGGAAATAACAATTATGATGCTGATGATATTCTAAACATGTCCATTGTAAATGATCAATTTGGACACTCTGTAGCTATTGATGGCGATACAATTATTGTTGGTGCCCCAGGTCACGATTTTACAAACTATGTTTACGAAAGCGGTGGCGGGTTTGTGAACAAAGACTTTGCTTCAGATCTTAACATATCTATTCGTGAATTGACAGACGTTGGTAATTCTGGAATAAGAAACGATCTATTTATTAGCGGTAGTGGGACAACGGCTGTATTAAACAATGGAGCAGTTTATCTCTTTGAAAATAGGATTGATAACTGGATAGACAAGTCTCAGAACTGGTACATGATTGAAAAAATTGTTGCTCATGGTTACAATTCTAGGTTACAAAAAACACCTTCTATCGTTGGTTCAGAAAATGATTACTTTGGAAGATCAATTGCAATAGATAGAGCAAGAAGGGTAGATTCTGATTACACGGTAGTGGTTGGAACTCCACATCATAAATTTGCCACTAGTGGTAATCACATAAGCGCCCAGCCACTTGAAGATGCTGGAGCAGCATATTCATACGACATTGTTTTGAGAGAAAGAGAACCATCTAAGGCTGATCCAAATACATTTATTAAGGCAAATGTTTTTGGACAAGGCGTACAGAACGTAGAATTGATATTCTCAAATGGTTCTGTTTACAACAAGAGATATCAGGCAAGCGGTGTAATTTACACAAACAATCAAGGTGAAATTTTCTTAGAAGCTTCAGGTAAAGATCCAACATTAAAAGGTTTTATTAAACATAGACCATTTATTGAATCTGTTGTTGGTGGATATTTATTTGGAACACCAGTCACAGAGCCATTTAGGTTGTTTATCGAAGGGCAACCACCTGTGTCGAGCGGTGCTATGAATCTATTCACAGATTCTCAAAGTGGAATCGTGTATAATACATTAGGATTGTACGAACATGGTATTGCAGACTTTAGCACTACGAATTTTAATCTCTACGTAGAGTCTCCATCTGGATCGGCTAATGATTCTGTAAATCTTTATGTTGGGATAGGAACCGATACTGAAACCCTTAATATGAGTGTCAGAGGAAAATAAATGTTAATTGTTTATCCAGATGGAAATCCTACTGGTGGTAATGGTCGTTATCTTAGACCAACGCCATTTATTTCTATTACCCAAAATCCCGTTAAAAACAAGATGGGGTATATGGGTTCAACGTATGATATTACTCTTAATGGAACTCTCGTAACAACTAAGCCAGAAATTCTCAAACCGGGCTATCCAAAAGATTCTTTTGACGACCCTATACCAACAGGCGTCAATTTAGTAGAAAGGATGCCAGAACTATTAGACAAGCAAAATAGAATACGAGAATATTTTGCTAGGGATGGGATTTTTATTGAGATTCTTGACATTGATGGCAATATTCCACGTTTAGGTTTTTGGGCAAAAATCAATTCAGTTAATTTTGAAGAGGGTAATCTAGTAGATACATGTAGATATAGTATTAATTTAACAGCTGATTATATTATTGACAAACAACGAGCAGTTACCAATGATGCTAGGCCAAGTGGTTACTTAGTACCAGATCCAACTGGTGCAAGGATGAGTATAGCAGAGTTGTATCATTCTTCTGGACTGATAGAAGATTTTAATGATACTTGGTCAATTGAAGTTGATGAATCAAACGGTAGAGACATAGCTGGTAAGTTTATGCCTAGATTTTACAGGCTATCTAGGAACATGACTGCTACTGGTAGAGATTGGTATGGTGTTTACTACAATGACGATTACCAGTCACAAAAACGCAAAAAAGCGTGGGAACATGCTAGAGATTTTATCAAATCTAGTCTTGATCCATCTGGCGGTACATATGGAGACACTTTAGACAGGGTGCTAACCAGCGGATTGCTGAATATTCCAAGTGGTTTTGTTGGGTTTAATCACTTGAGGACCGAAAATATAGACAAAGCAGCAGGAACCTACTCAATATCAGACACCTATATATTAGCCCCCTCTAGTGTAAAAGCCTTAGAAACATACAATTTATCTATTCAATCTGGAAGAGATAACCCTTTCATAAAAGTTTCTGTAGATGGAAATATTAAAGGTCTTAGCCCGATGGAGGCTTCAGGATATTTATCATCCGGCGTTCCATCTGGAACTCCATTCGATTATGCCCATAGTCACTATTTTAGTATTTCAAACAGTGGACAATTTGGCGTTGGTTGCGACATTTACAAAAGAGCAAATAATTCTGTAGCAACAAAACTAAACGCACAACCAAACAGTATATCTTTGGGTATAAATCAAGTCAACGGCGAATTAACATATAATTTAGAATTTGACAATAGACCGCTTAACTACTTTAGCGGAGTTCTTTCAGAGTCTATAAATGTTAACGATACATACCCCGGTGACGTATTTGCTATTATACCAGTTATCGGTCGAGCAACTGGCCCAGTTCTGCAATATATTGGAGGAAGGACAGAATATAAGCGTGATGTTAACTTAGAAATATTGATAGATTATACGGATATGGGCTATAATAATGATAGGAGTGCGCTCATGTTAACAAAACCAAGTTTAAATGAGCCAATCAGAAGTCAACTAGCAAAATTAGTTTATGATTTAAGTCCAGCTTCAGAACCGTACATAAGAAAGTATTTTTTAAACCCACCGGCAGAAACTTGGTCACCTAAAGAGGGAAGGTATACTTTGAGTTTAAGCTGGGTTTACGAATTGGATAGGTAATGACATATAAAAGCCTGACAGAATCGCAGAAGAATTTTCATATCTTAAATATGCAAAGCTCTGGCTTTATTGATCAAAATACAGTTTTATACTATCCTGTTACTGGAATTTTGCCTTCTGGCGAGGGTAATTTTTGGGATATAGAACAAACGCCAACTAAAAACAAACTTTACTTTCTTGGAAATCCAACATTAGTAGCTAATACTGGATCTCAACCGCTAAATTATACAACAACGCAACCACCACTCCCTGTGTTTGTAATCGGGGTTAGTGGAATAAAGGATTCGCCATATGCAAGTGGAGTTACAAAAATCAACCATATTTCAAATGTTCCCAATCCTTCTGGTGGCACCGGCGTGGATGGAAAAGTTCCATATGGTATTGGGTTTCAACCTAGTGGTATAACAATCAATCCAAGCGGTGTATTTAAAGACAAATATAGAACTACTACAACCACGACTACCACAACAACAACAACAACGACGACGACAACACGTTCTCCAGGGTAATACATAGCAATGGCAGAATCATTTCTAAACGGATTATCTATTAACCCAGGATCTGGTCATTATCATAATCAGATTCCTGACTTTTTAGAAAATTTAATGAAGTATCCAAACCCTGCCACCGGCGCAGCGTTGGCTGCTCAAAGTTTTGCTATACCGGATTCTTTGACTTCTCCGAGCGGTGGATATGAACAGCAAACATTTCTTGGTGCATCTATAACAAGTTGGAGTATTAATGCGGGTTATGGAGACTCTGTTTCTACTTTAAACATTGATTTAGTAGAAGATGAGTTTAACAAATCAGATAAAACTCCCTTGGGTATAGGTGCAGATGTTTATCATAGCGGAATATTAGATACTTTTAATCCACCTTTCACTGGATCTCCAGTTTATTTCTCTTTTGGAAAAACTAAGGCTACCATTCAAGACGCTTTCACCAAAGTGTATGACGACTTATTTGGATTCAATGTAGCTAATCAAACTCCTGACGCTTCAAAAGCTCAATTTCATTTCAATTTTGGTGGAATTTTACAAAGCTTTGTTAAAAATCGTGGTAGCGGTGGAAATCCTATATATTCAGCCCAAGTTGTTGACCCTAGAGAAATTCTTTCAAATGTTGTATTGATTTTAAATAGTTATACTGGAACTACATTTAACAACAAGAATATGTTTAACCTGTACGGGTTTTTGGAATATAATCCAACGCTAGCATTGCAGAAAAGGTTTGCGGATTATCGAGCAAATAACTTCAGAAAAACAGTTAGAGATAATGGGAGTTATTTTTTTGAAGGAAATGACATGCTTTATTCTTCAACGCTTAATCCTAACCAAAATTGGGATGACTATAGCTTGTACAACGAAAAAATGAATTACCCATCTTTAAATGGTGACGCTTTGCCTGCACGATTCCCAATAACAGGAACGGGTAAATCACGAAGAACTGCTCAAGGTATTCCATATTATAGAATCAGGCAGGCTTTAAATGCTTTAATGTCGTTTGATGGTAACATTCCGGCAGAATATAAAACGGCTGGATTTGGCGGTTACGTGAACTTTAGAGGCTTTAACTATCTTGTAGATTTAGGTGGATTGCTTGATATGGTTCCACCGTATTACTTTTTTGACTTTGATCAAATTAATCTTCTAGATTTTTGTTTAGAAATATGTGATATTACAAGTAGCGATCTTTTTGTTTCACTGTTGCCAATTATTAATCATCCAGTTTGTAAAAGGTTTTATGACTATAATCAGTGGTTATTATGGAAAGGAAACCAAAAAGATTTAATAGCTGGCATCATTAGAGTTGATGTCATAGACAGATCCTTCCAGCCTCAATACGGAGCAATAGAACAATATATCAATAACCTTAAAGCTGGCGGTTTATATGTTGAAAATCAGGATCTTGGATACGAATTGTCTAATGTTGTTACAGACAAGTTTGTAGCTGGAGCGCAAGAAGTCGAAAATTATCTATTTTCATCTAACGCAGATAGAGACATTCTAGAGGTTAAAAAACAACAGGCTGGCCTTCAAAATAAAGCAACTCAACTATTAGGTGATCAATGGACATTAGAACAATCACTTTCCCAGCAGATTTTACCCTTTTGTGGATTTCTTGGTGGGCACAAGGCTTTAAGTATACCTAAAGGTTTTGGTGCGTATCAGCAGATAATGATAGATTCATCTACATGGGAAGTTAATGGTATTGGAAATTATTATGTTGCAACTGAAATGGAGCTAAGGGCGGCTCTGATATCGTATGAAACATGGAGTAATTTTCTTATAGGGTACAATGATATATACATGGAATCTGTAGAAGAAGATGATGATCTTGAAGGTGCAGCGTTAAAGAATAGCCCTCCAAACGGTTATCCCAATACACTACCGGCACTATCAAATAATTTTGCCGTTACAGTGCCAAGATCTGTTTTTACTAGCGATCAAACTGGATTTGGTCCAGATAAACTACCGCTAAGTCCGTGTAACCCACCTTATGGATATCCTCTTTATTATAAGAGATGTACAAAGCTTGGAGTTCAAGGAGCAGGCTTATCAGAGCTTTCGTCAATAACCACAAGCATTCAAACAAGTTTGGCAGAATTAAAAGGTTCAATTCAAAGTGGAACAAATTGGCAAGAGGTAGTAAATACCATTTGGCAAGAAATTGAAAATAGTATTGATGGTGATATTTCAGATATTGAACAGCAATACATTGATTTTATGAAAAGTATCATAAATAACCCACAAGCAGATGTTATTGGGTTGATAGAAGATTTTGCAGATAGCCTTGCTCCAGTTATTAGTGTAACAACTAGACTAGCAAGAAAGACTGCTGAAAATGCACAGAAAGCTTACAACTATATTAGAAAATTTGCAGATGAAAATCTTGGCAAGAAATTCCTTGTAAAAATACCTAGAGAAGTTAATCTTTCTTACGGCCCTCTCATTCAGATAAAAAATGGCGATTCTGCCGCTGGGCAATTTGTTTCGGAACAGTCGCAGGGACCATTTGGATTTAGACCAAGAGCTATTAATTCTAAAAATGGATATGAACAGAGTCAAGATTTTGCAACATTGATAGCCACTAATAGAGAAATTGCTAAAATTCTGCAACCAAATATGATGAAAGGATTTTTAACAAGAGCAGAACCAAATCCAGAAATTTTTCAAGGAGCTTTAAGTGTGAACTATAACCCCTTGGAAGATAAGCATGATTTCAATTATCTGCCAGAAAAACAGGGTGGATATGTAAATTTTGATTTGCTAGCAAACTATACTAGGCAAAAGGAAAATTATGCCACATCTCAAGGTTTAATCCCTATAGATATGGTTAATTTTATGAATGAAAACTCAAGAATGTCACCATATGTTAGATTTGATAATAGTCAAGATCTTTCCTTTGACCTAGTTGGAAAAGAATCTTTCACTCAACAAGTTGTTAAGGATGGGTATTTTGTTCCAGACGTTTCAGATATACTTGATAATACAAAAGTAGAAGAAAACAAATTTCAAAGATTTCCACAAAGGGGGCAAATTTCAAATGAGCCAGTAAGAGCTAAATCAATTGCTTTTGTTAAATGTGATTTAGACGACACTCTTTATTTAGCTCCGTCAACACAGTATATCGAACCGAAGGTATTCGGAGCGGATACTAGGGACATAGGAAAGTATTCTATACCGAAGAAGATATTTAACGCAAGAATATGCGCATCAGAACCATCTTTTAGGTATTACGAACCACACTTTATACCTGGAACTGGATACACTGTTGGCCCACCAAGACTAGATTTCGTAAGAGATCCTTTTAATAGCTGGGATATAGTTACAAAACCCCAGTCTCTTGATCAAAATCATGTATACGCTTTAATAACTTTACCGAGTAGAGTTATTCCTATTGGCGATTCAAGATTTAGAGATGGAATGTTTCAACAAAAGAATGCACAGTATATTAAGCATTTTCTGACTATGGATGTTGTTCGACTTCCAGAATTTAGTAGTCCAGCTTATTTGAATGGACCTAAGACAGACTTAATAAATAAGAATAGGAGCATTTTAGATCCAGGCGCTCTTGGTCATGCTATCGTTGCTTTTAATCAATCGTTGCAAAATCTTGACGTTGCACTTCCTAATAGAATTAGTGCCGCTATGCCTTCCCCAGTTTATCCAGATCTTGTAGCATTGCCCTTGATGTCAAAAGACCGATGTTATGGTCCCTGGGTTTCTTCTAATTTTGATTACAACGCTAGTGATATAGGTGGTAAGATAGAGTTTATTAAAGATGAGAATTTAGCACCCTGGAATTATAACGGATATGACCTTATGAATGAAATGGGAATGTTGCAGGCTAGCATGTCTAATAGCTTGTTACTAAGTTGCGAAAGAGGGGGCTTTGTTTACCCAGGTGCCCCGAGTGGAATTGCTATTGGCAAATTTTTAGCAAATGCGGGTCCATTGATTTCAAATATAGGAATTGAAGTTAGTTCACAAAATATCAAAACTACAGTTAAAATGGATCTTTATACTGCTCAGTTTGGAAAATTGCAAAAACAAAAATCTGACGCAATATCTAATATTAGTAGAGAAAGGCAAAAAATAAAAGATGAAAGAAATGCTCTTATTAGAAAGGGCATGGGCAAAAATCAGAAGAATATTAACTATAGCTTAATTTATGAACAGTTAAAGTCTGGTAATGTTTCTGCCGGTGCTATGGCTATAAATCCATCTAATAGCATTAATGGTACTGTAAATTATCGTAATACAGGCTATAGTAGTAGTACATATGGTCTTTTCGGGGATGCTGAGTCTAGTACTACAAACGCAAGTAGTTACTCAGCTACTGCTGGAGATAGTTCATCCGCTATAGGTACTCTGAGCGAGGCTCCAGATAGGTCAATAGCGACAGATGTTCATTCACGTTCAGCGTCAACACAGATGACTGATCTTTACGCACCAGCGTCAATGGATTTAAGCAACCCGCACATGTCTCATCGTCAAGATGGATTTGTGGATAGTAAAGATATGTACGGTGATTCATTTGATAATGACGACCTAACTTTCTGGTCATAACTGGAGGATAAAATGAGTTTTAAAGGATCTTTAAATTCTGGAAGAGTTGAAAACCATTCTTTTACAACAAAAGATAAGTTACTTGTAGCTTTAGGCATGAGTAGTTTTAGCAAAAACAATTGCTACGCTATGTTTGAAAAACTAATGCCAGCACTGATGGTTGCTTTTCCTGGCATATACGGTGGCCAAAATACTCCTCCGTTTGCTAAAGGTGGTACATTTTTAGATCTTTCTTCACCCATTGGTCAATTTTTGTATTTCAACAAGGTTACAAAAAGATTTGACACGTTGAGAAACATTTCTCTATCTGAAATGTATAACTTGATTGAATACCACGAAAAAAGGCAACAAGGTAGAATTCCACCGTCTATCAACAATGATAGGCTCATTAGAGATATTCAAAACTCTAAATCTGGATCTATCAGGATGCAATTCCCACTAAACGCACTGATACCTAATCAGCCTGGGAGTGCTATGCTTGAGTTGTTTTTTCAAAAGAAAGCAAGCAGAGATAATAGTAGAAAAATGACTAATATTGGTCCACCAATGTATACAGGTGGCACTAAAACTCCAGCTGGAACATCCTACGCTGGAGCGGGCACTAGAGATCATCAAGCTAACTCTGCTGCAAATACTGGATCATACTTACCACAAGCAGAGGGTGGTAGCAAAAATCCCTATAATTCAACAACGGCCCCTTTAAAGCTTCATTACAATTCTACAGATAAAGTTTTTGAAGCTGGCACAACGCAAACTCTAGCAAAATTATTAACAGACCTCCCTGGAGCGGATGTAAACAAGAGCGCCCCTTCTCCAACAGCTTTAGGAACTAACAACTCTGATTTTTATGATCCAAAAGGTAGGTACTATAGTGGAAATTTTACTACTGGTTTGGCTATGCCGTTAAACATTGAGCATGGAAATCCGCATTTGTTTGGTCCAAATATCATAGAGTGCCAAGAAAAGAAGATTGAAAAAATTCGTGTAGTAAATAGATCTCCAAAATCTTTTTATGTCGGTGAAGTTATCATGTTGAGTTCTCTTAATGGTGAGTGGGTTGCATCAAGTTTAGGAGAAGCTATAACAAAGCCTAGACCAGCATCGGCACAGGATTGGGCATTTTGTAAAATGATTGTTGACTCAGATTCATATTTTAAGGATGGTAGGTATTATAGCGAAGACGATTATGAAAACTACAACCAAAGTATTACTAGTGATTTTTACGAGTTGGTAGGGAGGATGAAATTTTTCTACGGTGGTGATGAAAGTCCATTCGGATTATGGATGGCGACTATGAGCCAATATGAATCAACTTTTGGCTTTCCAGGCATGGCTACGGCTCTTGCTATTTTTAATTACGACACGAGAAAAACAGTCAAAGACCAGCAAGGTAAAGAAATAGCAAATCCAAATTGGGTTGGATCTACATTAATATATCCTCCAGGTAGTAGCTTTGAAGGAATGAGGAAAAATTTTCAGCCTAGTAGTAGATATATAGCTACAACAATATTTGACTTGTTAGGTGTTTCTCAGGGTGGATTTTTAGCAAACGAGACAAAAAAGGTAAATCATGATTATTCCATAAATAAAATCAATGCTTTTGATGAAACTTTTACTGAGTTCACATCCATGTCAGAGATATTTCCGTTTTGGGGGCCAGTTTTTACTGACGGATATAGATCAATATCAACAAGCCAAATTAACTTGTTAACTAATCATTGGGATAGTTTGTATTTTTCTAGATCAGTAGATCCTACCCCTTTTATGTCAGATTTAAAAAATGTTCCAGCAGAAATAAGTTCAAAGATCATAGATATAGTTTCGACTAGAGATTCATTAATTGATCTTGGTGGACCAAGAAGTAATACGTGTAGAACAAATATCCTATATCCACCATATTACTATTCTAGTCCAATTTCTACCACTCACATTCAATTTATACCACTAACAGATACCTTAGTAGGACATACTGATGTTTTAACAAACGCTCTAGTCAAATATAAAAACGAAAGAAATTTTGGCCAACAAGTTTATGGGCCAAATGGCTTGTTTGACGAAGCAGGCATGACTCACATGGCAGGAGATGGTTTACATGGAAACATAGCCACAAGAAATTCACACATCCCACTTCGTGTTAATTTTTCTTCTCAGGATTATTGGATGTCTGATAATCGCCCTAGAACAGCATGTCTTACTGATAATTATGGCATATTTAATGGAACTGCTGAAGCGTTTGCAGGATTCAAAAAAGATGTTACTCTAATTCCTTATGACTGTTATGTCAGAAGGCCAACTACAAATATTGCCCTTGGCGCACCTCAGTATTTTAGAGATACTGGAGATTATTTAGGAGCAAATTGCGTTGGAGTAATCGCTGGCATGTGTGTAATTACCAAAGACGGCGGTGGTGATATAAACTTTGAACTAAAACAAGACGTTGGACTCGCTGCCCAACCAACTGATGTAGTAAGTACCATAGATTTGATAAGTGTTATTGGTGGTTTATTACTTGGTGGTGGAAGTAGCGGAGGTGTAAGCTATGATAATCCACAATGGGGATCTAGCGATGATGATATAGATAGTTTTGGAACTACTGCGTTACACATTAGAATTTTTGACGACTGGGAAGATCGTGATACTTTTTTTGATCCTAGATATTTTGCTGTTCTACATTTCAATCCAGTGCCAGACCCAAATGCCGTTGACACAAAGTTTAGACCAAAAGGTTATTATCCAGCCCTTGGAGATTTAGCAAGATCAGAACCAGCCGGTTCTGATGCAAATACTTTGTTGCAGAGCTATGGGGATAATTGGGGTAATTTATATGCACTAGCAGACGGTCATCCTCCTCCGACAGATGATTATGGTAACTCTCTATATAAAACTCTTTCATATGAAGAAAGGCCGAAGCACGTTGAGCAAATTGAATCATCAGTTGATTTTAGGGTTCCGACTTTAGATACAGCTTCTACTTTAGCACCAGATGCTAGAAGGGTTTCAGCCCTAAGCTCTACAGATTTAGGCATAGCTTTGAAACCTGGAGAGACAATAAACAAATATTCTCAACTTAGACCAGAAAATGACTGGAGAGTTAATACAATAAGAAGAGGACAAATATTAACCGGTGGTGGGTTTTATTACTACAAGAATGTGATTGGATTAAATACCTCTAACGGCTATTGGGTAAATCGTGGTGGTGGTTTCAAGCCAACAGATGTGATAGAATGTGCAAATAATATCAAGATCACTGTCATATCAGTTACTGAAGATGGAAAAGGTGGAATTAATGAGTTGGAATTTTACAAAGAAGAGACAGAGATACCATATCTAAAAAATGCTGGAAGTCCAGAATATTTCTTTGGTGAGGGATTTACTCCTGGTGATTTTGCTTCATCAGAAACAGCATCTGGTCGCACTGAAATAATAAAGGGAGAATCGGTCTTAGGCACATGCTACAGCCTAACAATACCAAGCCCAACAGAAGGGGCAGATGCAGCAGTAATAGAATTCGTTGAAGGTAAGGTGTGGACAAAACTAATGTGGGATGCGCCTCCAAAAGAACACGTTCCAAAAACTAGAATATCTGTTGGTAGCAAAAAGGGTCAAATCGGAAGAACTGCTGATCTAGCCGTTCAACAGTCTGTAAGTTTAACCCTAGATCCAAACGAAAGCGGTGATTACAGATTGTTCACATTTTTCCACAACGATATTGGAAGTACGCCAGCTACAGGTAGGACATTTCCTCCTGGGTATATACAGTACATGGATTTAAACATTACATAGATTTTGTGTATAATAATACAGACCTAAGAAAAAAGGGAGACTTTCATGGCAGCAGAAATCAAATTTTATGCTAATTCAGTAGCTAATGACAATAGTATCATTGAACATAATGCTGGTAGTGGCATTGGTTTTTATGGTAGTAGCTTTGGTGTTTCAGTACCTGTAAGTGACACGCAGGATACGACATTTACTACTAATGAAAATGGCACATTACAAGGTGTTCAACTTCATAATACAAAATTTGCAACAACTGAAACCGTTTCCATAGATGGTGCAGATGCCATTGACTTAGCTAATCTTCCTAATTATTTATGCCCATTGAATATTAGATTTACAAATGATGACCCAGTAAAGGTTCAGAATTGTAAACTTAGAATTTTTGATAGATCGGATATTACCAATCACGCTCAAGGTGTTACAACGTATGTATACGAAGCGAGACATCCGGTTCAACTTCAGGTTGCTAGCGGTTTAGCTTTTAAGGGTAGAGATTTAAACTCTTGGTATGAATACGATCCACAAGATGCTATGTCAGACATGACGTTTACATCGTCTCCAGGTGTAAGTGGATTAAATACAAATGAATCTGATAGTGTTTCTCCAGAAAAAGGTTGGACAAGCACAAGCGGAATTCAGCTAGCTTCATTGCGACACGATTGGTATGTTGCTCTTAGTGCTTCTCCAGAAAGCATTGGTAGCAAAACAAACTATGGATTATATTTTAGCCTAGAGTATCTGTAAGAAAAAAGGGGCGATCTTAGATCACCCCTTTCTGTCTTGCTTAACGAAAAGCTATTCCATAGATTCTGTCTTGGCGTTCCACTTTACCCAGCCACCATCTGGTAGCCATTTTCCATCATTATCCTTACGTTTTGGGAATAACCCACCACCCTTTTTGTGGACTCCAAACGACAATCTCGCTCCACATCCATTGCAACGAAGTTCGTAGTATTGGTTATCGTCTACATTTCGCACGACATATTTAATATCGTGCGATTTGCATTTGCCGCATTCATCTTCCTCAAAGACTTCTTGGAATCTATTGATTTCACCAAAGAGATCCTTCTGTGAGTCTGCTTCAAATTCGGCACTTAGTCTTCCGCTTGCTGTTGTATATTTTACTCTCATTGATTTCTCCACTCTTCTTGATAACCTTTCAATGACTCTGGAATGGAACCCTTGTCCTTCTGAAAGTCATTCAGTTTATCTATTATATCACTTGCAACCTTTTTTGACACTTTTTTATTCGTGTCAGCGTTGAAAAGTTCTTTGAATAGTGCTGCTCCGTTAAGATTCATTTGGCGACACTTTACGTCGATAAAGTTTAACTGTGCGTCACTCATGCGACTTTGATCATCATAGTCGCCATCGCTACTTTCTTTCTTAGAAGAGATTTCACGAACAATCTTTGCCGTATCCTTCTTGGTCAATTCTTCAGCGGCGACACCCTTAATCTTCAAAGCCTTGCGTAATGCCCGTGCCTCTGCTCTTGTACTAGCAATAGCCACAGCAAAAGCACAAAACATATCGTCGGTGTTACCCTCCCATGAATCTGCTACTTCTGCAAATCGTTGACCATTAGCAAACTCAACGGCAAATACTACAGTTGCTCTACCGTGATGATCGTCTCGTTGAACTGGAAATACTTGTGTAGGACCGCTAAATACAATCGGCCCAAGTGCAACTTCTGCAACACGACGCAACCCAGCGACTAGTGGATATTTACCATCAACTAGTTCACTTTCTTCAAATAAAGCCATAGCATAGTCATTCCACTCTGGTGATAGCATGGATGGAGCATCTGACAATAAAACGTCACGCACAGACGTATTTGTATTAGATGGGGTTTGCAATTCTTCTACGCCTTCAAACAAATCAGTATCTTGATCTACAATCATACTTCTACCTCAATATATCTTTCTGTTTTCTCTGGGAACTTATTACTAATACTTGTCAATGTTTCTTTAAGAATCCTCTTTAGCATCTGTTGGCTTGCTAGAGAAACTCTATCTGTCATTGTTTTTATCCTAAATACAACAAACCCCTTACTCAAAACTAAACCAGTCTTTTTAGAATCTGCATTAATCTGCTTTTGCAACTTTTCTTCTCCCCAAATTGGCAGGAAGTGAGAGGGTCCGTCTATCTCTATTATAGTCTTGCAGGCTGGAACGTACAAGTCAATTTCCAATTTTTGGTTGACTATGAGGTTCTTTTTGTGGAATTCTACCACATACCCCATCTTTGTCAACTCAGCAAACACGAATTTTTCTAGCTTAGATCCTTCTTTTCCAGCGACCTGAACGCCTTTGAGTGCGGCTTCTTGCATTTCCCTTCTCTTGTTCGCTGGCATGTTTATCATATGTAATTTAGCACGTTCAACATATTGTTTACGTGTGTCGTCGTCCATATCTTGCCACGCCTTTTTCATTCCCTGACTGATTTTGATTTTTTCATCTTTAGTTCTTTTCTTGCCTCTAGTTGGAATATCTGATAATCCGTGCTCCATAGCATTCTTCTGAGCCTCACTTCTTGTTTTTAGCTCTACACCATGCTTCATTAAGATCCTTCTTATTTTGTTTGGATACGTATTAAGATGCTTTGCTATTTGGTATGTACTTTTACCGTTATTATACATATCAAGTATTTGTTTTTCTTCTTGCATTTTAATCACCGATTATATTTAGTAAAGTTTTGCTATCTAGAGATCCAATTGGGGTATTTCCGGTTAGCCTATAGTATTCGTCGTAATCTTCCTTAGTTTTAGCTATTATTTTTGCATTAGACGATGCAGAAATTAGTGTTAATACGTTTTCATTTTTTTCAAAACCAAAACAGTAGTATACATCAAAGTTATTCACGATATTATTTAGCGTAATCAGACAGTCAATCGAAAACGTAACTATCTTACCAGAGAAATTCCATATATCTGTTGAGTTAAAAACGCCACATGGAAAGTGCAACGGACTAAAACCAATAGCGTCGTAGAATATAGACGCATCATCAATTTTGTTTTCTTCAACGCCTTTTTCTATCTGCTCTATGCACATTTTCAAAGTTTTTTCTTCTGTCATAGATTTTACGTAGATTCCTAGATTCATTGATCCCATTCTCCTGTTAGTCTAGAGAAAAAATTATCGCCCATGTAATAATGTCTTTCAAATCCAGCAGATTGTAGCCAGGGATTTAAAGTTGATCCTATATCAAGATATGTATTTTTGTCATTATGTTTTGTTAGCTCATACGCTAAAATATTTCCAAATGGTCCGCAACAAAACAAGAATATAGCGTCTTTCTTTTTTTCGCTAACACTCTTCACTTCTTCAATCATTTCCCAGTTTTCTCCCCACGCATTGTTCTGAACATAGAAAAAGTAAGATGGTTTAAATGGGAGATTCTGAACTTTTGCCTTTGAGTTACATACAAGTACAATTTCACGATGAGCAAATAAAGGAATAATGTTTTCAACATAATACTTGTAGTTTGAATTAACAAAAACATCAGCCCATGTTATATGTGATTCTTCTTGTCCAGACAAAAACTTCATTTGCCTGTGGCTTTCAATTCCAAATACTTTGGGGCACATTACTCCAATAAAATACTGAGGATGCTTGAACTGAAGTGATTTTATGAGTGCGTTTCTTTTTGCTATGTCTATCATAGAATTTGGATCAAACCAAAACTCTTTATTGTTTATACTATTATTTTCCATTACAGACATTTCACCGTCACAATATTTTGAGAATGTGATATTTTCACCATCTTTTATTGCGTTGTATATGATTTCGATGTCTTTTTTGTAGTCTTTATCTGGAGGAGTTGTGAATTTCATAATTCGCTCACAGTCTTATATCCACTCTGTCTCATAAAGTTCCAATATGCTCTCATACCACTATTTGCTTGATTACTCCACGATATTGCGTTTTCATCAGATCCATAAGACTCTCCAGTCTTAGGATTTGAACCCCACATCTGCTTATCGTCTTTTGGGTGAGGTGCTACATAAGTACCAAGGCCGTGATTTAATTGTGCCACGAAAGATAGATGCATATCTTCGCCATAATTCATTGGTGTATCTTGAGGCATATGTTTCCAAAAACTTCGCAATAAGTCTCTCTCGAAAAACCAGCAATGACACCCCATATCAACTCTAACTGGTTCCTCGTTTTGATTACACCAACCATGAGCAGTGTAGCTTTCTGGAGCGGGATATAGACTATCCTTACCTGGATTCATCAGCACTCCTCTCGTTGTTATTATGCCTCTGTGTTTTGATATTGTGCTGATGCAATTTTCTATCCACTTAGAACCAGGGATAGTGTCATCATCTATAACACATACGTACTTAGTTTTAAAGTTTAAAGCTAATGCAAATCTACCCCAAACACCATAATTATCTGTTGATCTAATGGTCTTGCACATTCCAAGCACATCTTCGTCAAACGTTACGCCGGGATAATCATTAATCCATAGCACAACGTCTATATTTTTGTAGGTTTGATTTTTAACTGCGTTGTACTGTTCAACAAGAGAATATGGCCTTTTGTACCCACTAAGCAAAACTGTAACGTCGTTCATTTTTTTCTCCTGTTTTTGGTATCTGTGACAATATGGATTTAGCTCTATTTGCTGGTAAATGCTTTTCACTGATTAGCGTCTTAATTGTTGTGAAATCTTCTACCCTAGATGAACTATTATAGTCAAACGAACTGTCGCCCAGCTTAAAAACTTTCTTTAACATCTCATCAGTTTCTTGGGTAATATTCTCACAATATACCTTACTTCCTAGCATAATGGCATCAAAGAAACTTTGTGGTATATAATCACACTCAATACCAGTAAATACTATTTCTTTATAGTTCTTATACAAAGATGCGAGCATATGGCTTGGGAGTACAATGTCTATGGATTCTTTTAGTTTTTTATTGTTCGATATGTAATGGTATGATCCACTGTACTTTTTTAAATTAGTCTCAGAGTTCACAAATATTGCTTTATCTACATTGTAGCTAAGATTATTTTTAGTAGTATCTATATTAACATCGTGAGCATTCGCCAAATTTACCAATCTCATATTTTTAGTTTTTACATTGTATTTGCTAGAGAAAAAGAAACAACAGTCAATGCCAGCATCAACTACAGATTGATCCAATGTAGTAATGTCATTCTGACTTATGTTATCAACGTTCAATAAAAGCTGAATCTTTTTTTCGTTATTTGTGACATAGTGTGCAAAATCTTTTGATAATCTATCAGCACTTGTTATGTAATAGTCTGGCTTATACGCATCCATAATATCGTACACGCTGCAAGATGAACCATCCCACAACATTGTTTCAACACCTTCATGTTCACGTAAAGCCTTATTCAAATACAAAGCTTGTGTACCTAAGTAATTGGCATAATTTTCAATCAAAAATTTCATATCATTTCCTTTACAGCGTGATAGGTTTTTATGTTGTTGATTTTTTTCACTGGACTGACATTTATGACATACGCAATATCTTTTTTAGACTTTATTAATTCGTTTAGAGCTTCAAACATGAACTTGTTTTTGAAATCTATAGTACTAATGATTTTCCTAAAGTTTTCAATTGTGCTTTTTTCACCAAGATAGACTATTTCTGACCATGTTTTGGAAGCTCCATATGAAAAGTGTTCAACAGTACTGTCTTCATTTATGTTAACCCCAACTTCTAAGTTTTCGCATGGGTTGTCTTCAACGTAAACAAAGGTGTGATCTAGTCTTGTTTTGAATAAATCTGGAAATATTAGTAGTTTACCATCTAGAATGTATATCTTGTCATTAGTTGTGTTATTGATGGCTAGTCTTATGCTTTCACAAGTGTTTGAATTGTTGCACAGTTGATTTTCTACAATTCTGATATTTTCATTGTTATGATTGACTTTTACATGCTTGTATATTTTATCTGGATCACTCCCACAACAAATGATTATTTCAAAATTTTGGAAAGAACTCCTGATAGACTCTATTTGTAGATCTATCAATCTATTACTTTGAAAAGAAATCAAAGCTGTTGGACCGTATGATTTCATTCTATACCCAGGCGTGTCTGAAACAATTACAAATGTGTATAGGTCTTGTTTTCTATTCTCTACTCTCGATGGTTTTTTAGCCGATGTTATAAATCTATTCTTGTTCATAGTATAAGTCTGTCTCTTTAGTCTTGTTAATGATATCATTGATAATGTCACCATACACTGTAGACTCATTTTGAAACGAAGTGATTTTATATGCTAGATTTGAAATTGCGTACACATTGTGTTTTTTATACGTGATGATCTTTTTCATGTTTTCATTTACTAGACTGTTTAGACTTAACAAAAAGCTCTCATCAAATCTCGATTCTCTACTCATGATAGCATGATAAGACTTACTGGTTTTACTTAGAAACGTGTGCAGATATACATCATCAGAATAGAATGTAACTGAACAATTCAATGTGACACTAAGCCTTTTGATTATTGCCACTTGTTCTTTTGTTGCTATTGTATACAATAGCTGAAAAGAGAATTTGTTCTTGTATACTTTTTCAAGGTTGCTATGTAGGTCTAGTATGTGTTTAGCATATTCTTCATCAATATTGTTGCACAGCACAATGATATCAAAGCTAATCTTGCATTCTTCTTTAATTCTATCTAGGTCAATACTTCCATCTTTGTTTGTGTATTCGTCTGGATTATTTCTGTAAAAATTGCAAAAACTCTCAACTACAAAAAATTCTTTTTCATTGTCATATGCTTCGAAGTGGTCTAATTTTTCTAATCTATTAGCAGAGCAGGCTGTTTGTGTATTACCATCATATACTGCAAGAACACATTCTTTGCAACTTGTTTTGTTTTTATTATCTTGTTGCGGTGATTTCATACCTTAGTCCTTTTATTGTTGACGTTTCAATGTTTAGTTTTTTGTCTTTTAGCAGATTCACAATACTATCTACGCACGATAGAGAAGCTCTCGGGGATATAACGGAGCTATAATCTTGTTCAGATACTATTTCTGATACTGTGTGCCTACATAAAACACCAAGTTCAATACCTGTAATGAAAATTTTTCCACCTGTCCTAAGTTTTTGTACCAGTGCTGATATTAGAATTGGAATAGATTCGTGGCTTACGAAGTCGATAATGTCATCAACAACAATGTTCTCACATGAGTTATTAATTATTTCATTAACTTCCTTTTGGAAAGTTTGCAGTTTGATGTTGGTAAAATTTTCTATTTTCTTACTGTCATCCTTAGTGATATAGATGTTCATATGTTAAATACCTCATAAGCTTCGTTAAATAGTTTGTTCCAATTTTCTACAAATTTTTCTTCTGAGAATCTTTCTACAATTGTTTGTCTAGCAGATTGACCCATTTTGTTTCTCAGGTCTTTGTCTTGCAATAACACCTGTATAGAGTTTTTCAATTCGTGTTCATCATTAGATATGAATCCATTGACACCGTTTTGAATTATTTCTGGAATCATGCACGTTGCAGTTGATACTACTGGACATCCACAAGCCATAGCCTCTAGTAAAGACATTGGAATTGGACTCATCGTTGATGAATTAAAGAAAATGCCACATTCATTATACTCTCTTACCAATTCCTCTACAGAAGCGACTGGTTCAGATAAGCCAGGATTTTTCCCAATTAGCTTGGTATCAAATTCACCTGTCACTCTTTTCCATCCAGTATAGTTTAGACAAAAATCTCTCTCTACAAAATCATTTGCTACGGACAATACATTATTCGACCTTGCTAGATCAAGCGGCTTGAAAACATCGAGATCGACTCCGTGATTGATAACTTTGTAATCAACGTCAATATCCCAAGCTTTGGCAGAAGTTTCTGAAATGAATACATTTACATTTCCTGTCATCCTTCTTAGATGATTTATTTTATCTTCTGGATGAACACCGTGTAGAGGCCAAGTATGTTCTAAGCAGATTATTGGTAGACTCAACTGTTGATTGATTTGATGCGCAGCTTGGAACTGCCAGAATTTGCTTTGCACTAGAATAAAATCATAGTCAAGATATCCACAAAAGTCATTTTTTGGTAAAGAGAAGTAATTTTCAGGATATGGAGTTTGATCAATATTCCATTCTTTTTGACCATCCATTGTAAATGAATAGAAGTTGTGTCCAGTTTTTGCTAGCTGAGTTTGATATCTTTCGTGAGTTGGGAATGTAAGTATGTTAAACTTTTCTGGTTTACTATTGCTCAACCTTATTCTTCTGGTTATGTTATTGTTAATCATTTAAGTGTTCCTTGATTATATTTGCCACGTTTTCAAATGTGAAACTTTTCGCTCGCTTGAAACCATCAATTCTATTAATTTCATTCCTATTCTCATAGTAGTGTCTCATAGCGGATTTAATTTCAGATTCGTCTGGTATGAACCATTCTTCTTTTCCTGTAAATATATCTGGGAATGCTGGATCAGCGTGTTCGCAAACACCCCTTACTCCATTTATCAAATACCCAGTATTCAAGTTTTCTGGATCAATGAACTCAGATGGACCACCTTCATTACTACAGATTGGAGTCTTACCAAAACACATTGCTTCAAAAGATGGAATCGACCACCCTTCTCCGTGAGAGCAGCCTATAAAACAATCGCACGTATTATGAAGAGAGTATATTTGATGTTCTGTCATATAAGGAGTGATAATAACTTGTGGTGGATATGAGTTTGAGTTTTTGTATATCCTCAACCTCTTTTTAATATTTTCTATCTTGTTAGACATGTGGCTTTGTAGTTGTTGGTCATTAAAACCGTGTTTTTTGACTTTTAGTATCAAGCACACTGGCTCACCCTTGAAAAATTCTGCATAGAAAGATTTGATTATTGATTCAATATTCTTTCTGTCGTTTAAGTCTGCTATTGTGTAGAATTTAAAATAGCTGTTCAAATCTCCAAATTCTATCTTATTGTAATCCATTCTATACTTATGAAGATCAAAGCAGTGTGGTAAGATTTTTGTTTTCAGTCCTTCATTTTCAAGTTTTTTGCTTGCGTATGAACTGGGAACCCAAACCTCGTCCATTTGTTTCAAGAAAACACTCCAATTAGTATGGAGGATGTTACTACTTTCGTGAACAAAATATGCGACATTTTTCTTAAACTTACTAGTAGCAACTAAGTGGTGAGGTAAAACATGCTGAATGCAGTAGTCTATTCCATGTAAGTTTTTTTCTTCAAGTTTTAGTATTTTCTCTGGTATTTCTGCATTGTTATTTGTAAGCTTAACGTTTCTACAGACTACATCTACACCAATACTATCAAGTGCCATGATGTTATTTATAGCAGCTTGTGACCAACCACTTCCTTCTTTGTAGTGTCCTATGTATAGTACTTTCATTTGATTTTAAATACCTCCGCTCGATGTCTTTCCCATGAATTTCTTCTATTACACAATTGAACCATGTGGTTATAAGCCATATCGAAATTAAACGGTTGCATGGATTGCTTTCCGTCGAAAGCGGCAGAACTTTCATTAAAATACATGCCACCAGTTGTAGACGTAGAAGATTGATAAGTTAAATCTCTGATCAATCTCGCATGAACGTATGAATTTAGTTTCTCCGGTTCGCATAATACTTTTTGTATCAACCATTTAGCTAGATCTACCTGTGAAACTTTTGATACATCTTCTGGCTTTGGTTCTGGATTTCGTATTCTAGCTGGTGATTTCCATGTAAGTTCTTCTGGAAGAATCTCAACGCTGTCAAAATAATTTTCCCACATTTTCCCAGATTTATCCCACTGGAAATGTTTTAAAAAGTTATTTCTACATTTTCTACCAATAGCTCTCCTCTCACTAAATGGCTTTTCAAAAAACTCTTTAAACACTTTTGCTGCTAAATCATTGTCTGGAACAGCTCTCATACATCCAGTTTCAAGTTCTTTATACAAGGCTTTTGGCTTGATTGGCATTCCTTCTAGCTGTCTTAGAACACTTTCCATCGCAGAGTAATCTGTTCCAGCAACTGCAACTGCACACGCAGCAGCTTCAACTTGTGGCAAACCAAACCCTTCACAATTTGCATATTGAACATATAGATCAAAAATATTTATTACTTTTGCTAAGTCTTCATAGCTCAGTCCATTTTTTACATTTGACAACGTTGCGCCATATTTACCACTAAATGGGGATTGACATACTGCACCTTTGAAAAGTGAAGCAAAGGGTTTTTTAGTCTCATTGCAGACATATGTAAACAAAACATAAGAGGACAGGTTATATTCCTGCAATAACTCTGGTATATTCCATCCAAGATCTGGGTAGCTTGTGTGACAATACAATTTGTACTTATGTCTATCTTTTTCATCAATACTATCAATGAATTTTCTAAATGCTTCAAATAAGTCTGGATATAGTTTCCTTCTTTGATTTCTCATGACTGTGCCGATAATTTTAGTGTCTGGATCTACATTGAAAGAAACCTTCAAAGATATCTTATCTTCAATTGGCTTATATGCCGGGTGTGCAGATGGAGGTGCGCTTCCTAGATAATTGATCTTACCGCCCGATTGTTTTTTTAGGACTTCTCCAGCCCAGTCAGAATACGTCAAACATGCATCTGCTGACTGATATGTTGCAATCCATTGTCTTGCTTGTGGCGATGCGTCAACTGTTGGCATGATACACCACTTGAAAAATGGCCTAAACGGTGAACGTTCAACGAAGTCCAACATCCAAAAGTCTCTAATATCACAAACAACATCGGGCTTAAAATCAAGACAAGTTTTCTCAAATGCAAATTCACCAAACTGATAAGTAGGTACAGACTTGTAATGTTTCAGTATTTCTTCTGGAGCATTTCTATTTGGAATTACTCCATAAAATTTCCAAGGTATATCTCTTGCTCTTGGGTCGCCATCTTCGCCATAAGCTGATAGTTCAGCAATTTCATACTTGTTGGTTGACATTAAGTAATTTAGAATTTCACGTATATATGTAGCATAGCCAGTATTTAGAAATGTAGCTTCACCGCAAAATAGTATTTTTTTCTTTCTCATTTGTTTGTAAACCCTTTTTCTCTTTTGTAGTTTGGATATCTAGACATAGCAATTATTCTATTACCCATTATGCAGGCATACGTATTATTTAAAGTTACTTCTTGAGCTATTTGTACAACTTTTCCAGTTTTCTCTATTTTGTATCCACCACTTGGTATGTAGTTTCTATCCCCCAAGTCGAGATATTTTTTTACATTCTTATGCATATGCTCTGTTGTATGATAGAATGGATTCTTGGCGGTTTCTGGGTCCATTATGTCATCAAGACAATCTTTTATTATTGGATGATCACTTTCACAGTATAGCAATGCCTGAAATATCATTGGGCCAATGGCCGCATTTACGCTAAAAAATTCTAAATCTTTAGAGATATATTTATGTATAGGTTCTATGTGTTGTATATCAATATCACAATAATAACCACCAAATTTAAGTAGATAGCAATATCTAAAGAAATCTCCTTTTGTGCATCCGAGTTTTACACTGTAGAAAAAGTCTACATAAGATGAGTCGTATTCTTCTAATAAGAATTTTTCAACGTCTTTATCACTATAAAACAGGATTTTTTTTTCTGGGTTTAGTTTAGAAATATTCTCAAATACGTAATTTGGAACACTTTCTTTGTCTTTGTATGTCAATATGATGTTTTCGGATATCATTTAATCCTCGTAGTCTTGGTGGCAAATATCAAATTCGTTTACCCTAAAAACTACGCCTTCGCTATCCTTAGAAAAATTTCTTGCCGATGCAATAATTGTTAACTTGGTTCCTTTTCCTGCGAACTTTTCCAAAGTCTCTGCTCCAGTATGCCAAGCTTCGCAGTTAAGATATGTTGGTATGCGATTTTTTTCGCCAGTGCTTTTTGTGCGTCTATAAGTATAGACCACCATTGTGAATTCTGCAAGCGCTACACCATCAACAAAAGAAACATATGGATCATCAACCATATATCCAGTAAAAGTACATGTATTCATCTATTCTCCTCATCTTGATATTTTAGCTTGTACACTAAAAAAAAACACTCTAAACTTCGTGGATTTTGTTGACTATCAAAGAAGTATCTTGCTTTGCTACAGATCCACAGAATATAAGATTGTTTCCTTCGTACAGCACGTATTTGTATTTTTCTCTAACGGAAGGAAAAATCACGACACTATCTAACACACATGTGTCATCCTCAATTGTTAAGAATGACATCATCTTACCTTTGGATTCTCCCTTTTGAATAGTATAATCTGCTAGACGTTGAATATTGGCTACTACACAAATGTCATCGCCTTTCTTGCCATTAATAATTTCTTTGCACGTTGTATTAGCCGCCGAGTTATCAGCGGTTTCTACTCTGGTCATTGTAATTGGGCATCCCAGGAATTTTGTTTCTTGATCAATAATCCATCTCGCTTCGTCTTCTAAATCATACGGTGGATTAATCAAGAGTTGTATTTCATTTTCTATGATTTGTTTTCTATCTGCCTTACTAGTTCCACCACCCTCTTTCTTTGTTGGCGCAAGATCAGTTAGGCATTCAGTGAAATTGTTCCACTTCTTTTCTTTATAGTGGTCATGAATCCACTTTAGTTCAGCCTTAGTTAGCAGTCTATAAATATCATAATCATACAAGGCTTTGTTTCTTGATACCTTCTCTTTGATACCTTTGAAAAATCCTATTGACGCTAGGGTTTTGAATGTTGTAGAATTCACCTCTGCACCAAAGAATACAAGAACATCTAGCCATGTAAATTTGTCAATAGTTTTATTCGCATTGGTTTCAGCGGCATTAACAGCATCTCTAAGTTTGTCTCCAGTTTTTCCCGCTAAAGATTTAATATCCTTTATACCGAAGTAAATTGTGTCACCCTGGATATTGAACTTTTCAGAGAAGTTAGTTATATGTGGAATTCTTACAGATATATCAAATAGCTTTGCTTCTCCAATGAGTTCGTATATTTCTTGGTGTGGGTCTTGTTTTTCGTTTGCATAGTACAAGTAAGACAAGAAGAATTCTTTAGGATTATGGGCCTTTTGAAATGCACTCCAGTATGAACATACAGCGTATGATACACTATGAGACTTATTAAATGCATAACGTGAAGACTTTTCAATCCATCCGAATATTTCTTCTGCTTCTGATTTATTAACAGTACCAACCTTTAATGCGCCCTCAATAAACTTTGTCTTAATCTTTGCCATTAGATCGGCTTTTTTCTTACCAATGGCTTTACGTAGCTCATCTGCTTCTTTGAGATCAAATCCAGCAATCTTTTGGGCTATACGCATAGACTGTTCCTGGTAAACAAGAACGCCATACGTTGGTGCTAAAACATCTTCAAGTGCCTCATGCAAGTATGTCACATCTTCACGACCATGCTTACGATCAATAAAGTGCTGCGTCATAGACTTGCCATCTACAAACGCTTTTAAGCATCCCGGTCTAATAATAGCTATTAATGCAGAAAGTTCTTCAATATTATTTGGTGCTAGTTTCTTAGACCAAGATTTACCAAGGTTACTTTCTAGCTGAAAGACACCCTTAGTTTTACCTTCTGCAAATAAATTCCAGGTTTTACTGTCACTATATTCAGTTGACATACAACTTCCCATTAGCAAAAGCTTT